>Ga0228711_1006712_pt1 | contig 16947 bp, 10 predicted proteins | sample MedpolnodulmetaG_2_FD_177996 | JGI IMG/M metagenome (GOLD analysis project Ga0228711, IMG submission 177996) | Root nodule microbial communities from Medicago polymorpha collected in Santa Monica, California, United States - brown nodules | ecosystem: Host-associated > Plants > Roots > Nodule...
GTATGTATTCCCTTTGATTGGGATGTTGTGTGATTCTAATTTATCTTATGATATTGATGTTATTCTTGCTTTCCATGTTTGATCTTATGGATTTGAATGGTGATTGAAAAATACCTTTTGAATCTAGTTTAGAATAACCTTCTATCAATACTTTTGTTCTAGACATGGAACTTAGGTTGGTAATCACTTTGAATATTGGAACTTAAAGCTTTTGTATCATTGTATAGTGCGAGACATTGACGATACAACGATGCAACCGACTATTGGACCGTTTAATAGTGCGAGACATCGACAGTTAAACGATCCAATAGAAATCACGATATCATTTGGACACGAATGATGTTGTTGAGCAATATGTGATAATATCGATTGATAGTTAGAATCCGCAACCCAAATCCGAGAATACGTACAAGTAGGTTGATGAAGTTTAATCCCAGCATACTTATTTCCTTGTTAACTCTCGTCCCATTTATAAATTCTTTGTTTGATAGTTTATGAAACAACAAAATACCTGACAATCCTAGCTCAGAACGATATCGATTGTTGAACGGCTTAGAATATCGCACCAGTCCCTGTGGAGACGATAACATAAATACTTACTTTTGATACTACATCACCGACCATGTGTGAGATTGTCTAGTTGCTTATCGAAGATGATAGGAGCTACCATTTCTCCCTTGTTTACCGAGTTTTGCGTCGGCAAAATAGTATGTTTCTCTTATATATTATATTTCATCCGTTTTAAAATGAGTGTCACTTTAACAAAAAAATGTTCTAAAATGAATGTCATTTTAATTTTTCAATGTATTATTAGTTATTTTTTCACAATATTACCCCCTCATTATTACTATGCACGATACTTTCAAAACATCATATTTTACTTTAATTTTATAATAATGGGGAACACATCATCTTAAATAAAACCACAAATTGATAAAAGAAGATTGAATATTTTTGAATACGTTTGGATGTTGTTATGTAAAAACCGCTTAAATAAGATTTCAGATCAATTTTTTGAATACGTTTGGATGTTGTTTTATGGTGTAGAACTTTTAATGAATAAGCCATATTTATGGGTGAACTTTTGGGATTGTTCTTAAAATTGTGTGTGGATGAGGAGAGTTTGACTTACTTAGTATATTGTTTACTTACTAGTATTAGTATTATTCTCTTTGGACACAAATTTCGTGTTTTTTTAACTAATTTTCTTGTGTGAGTTAATCATTAGTTTTTATTAATAACTAATCTTTGCATCGAAATCCGACTCACTCTCTTTAATAGGACCGTCCCTTCCAACTATGTTTTTTCATCCACCAAACTCAAATCTAAACTTTGTTTAATGACCCTGAGTTTAGTTTCACTCGCTCAACTTCTCTTTTTCCTTCAACAGATAGAGTAGAGAAAAAACTGAATTCACATTGAACATAAAGTTAGCATTGATAGCTAGATTCCAAATCTATAGTTTACATTAACAAGAAAATGTAAGAGCACACAAAAATCTCGGCTCCATGAAATTGTGATCTTCTACCATAGTAGTTCCTTGAGTTGTCTCACATTTTGACTAACAATTGTTCTTCTCTACACAAACTGCCATCGATTACCATCTAATCATCTTAGATTTCACAATTTTGAGGACTAATCTATCTGTTCATTTTCCCAGCTTAGCTTGGAGGCAACTCTTTCATGCTGTGGGAAATACTCCTACATGAATGAAACCAAATCTCATAAATTGTTGCAAAAGAATGGAAACTAATTTTTAAAAAATCTTGAAGAACAGGTGAAAAATCTGGTTATAGTTCAATTCGTTCAATAAAAAAATACAAAAAATATAAATTGATTGAATCAGCCTGTGATTCAACGATTTAATGCGGTTCAATCTGAAAACTAATTTTAAAAAAATCTTGAAGAACCGGTGAAAAATCGGGTTATAGTTCAATTCGTTCAATAAAAAAATTCAAAAAATATAAATTGATTGAATCAGCCTGTGATTCAACGATTTAATGCGGTTCAATCTTAGATCAACTTGATTCAATCGGATTACAATGGCTAGAAGTATATAGATGGAATTACCTCCATATTTTTGACAAGCTCTTTTGGTGTTGGGGCAGACACAATTATATGGCGAGCTGTGGGGCTAATGAATCCTTCCTCCACAGCTTTGTCGATGAAAGTCAAAAAGGAATTGTAGTATCCATCAACATTCAGCAATCCCACCTTCAAAAACCAAAACTTTTATTTAAGCATATTTTATCTCATAAAAGGGTAAGAGAAAAAATTTCAATATATAATAACATTTGTGTGTAGAATTAGTGTAAAAAAAAAAAAATCTGTGTAAAATGAAAATCTTTACCGGTTTATCATGGATGCCAAGTTGAGCCCATGTTATCACCTCAAGGAGCTCCTCAAGTGTCCCATACCCACCTTCATGCACATATATATAACCCTTTTAAAAAACATGGTACTAGAAATAGGAAAAATTGGTTTCAAAATTGCGAAAAAATCAGTACTGTATTTCATAAACAACTTGACCACTTCCCCAGTTTTGTTAGGTGATTATATATTTTTTTAAGGACCAATGTTAATCATTAGCTCTTAGGTTAATATTATTTTTCTTTTTCACCTGAGTATGAATTTCGGACCTCCAATTTCTTTAACTCTTAGTTCAAATTAATTTTTTTAGATGATTATATATAATATACTACAAATAAGACAAATTTTTTTTCTTCTGATGGTATAGAATTCTTGTTAATTTTGACAATATATGTGGAGACCCTCCCAGCAAAATGGAAAAAAGACAACAAAACCTTTATCTTATGACTTAAAGTATTTGAATATTCAAAATCTATCACCAGAATTAGAGGACTATTTTTGTTTAATAATAACATAAGTAGATGACCATGAAGTATGGATTTGTTTTTGTTGCTAAGCTTATGAACGATTCATCAAGAGAGAGAATGCGGCCCATATCATGGGCCCCTTATATCTTTGGATTTATGTGGGTATGCAACTTGCAAGATCGATGTAAGTATGGGGAAAAAATATCTACTCATTTTCTCATTGCGTTAAAATAAAACAAAGGGAAAAAAATATATTTAGATCAAAATACTTGTATTATTGAAGGCTTTGAAAGCGATTAAGGCTATGTTTCACAAGACAAAGTTTATAGCATATAATTTAGAGCTTAAAAATTTGAATGTAATGATAATTCTTTCACAAGCTTTAAAATAACTTTTTAGTAGGCTAAAGTGTACTTATTTTAAGATTATATTTCAAGTAACGTTTGAATTTCTAACTTATGATATTATTTTTTTTCATTTTTATCTTATTATCTTAAATGAAAAAAAATTGTTTAATAATGTGTTTATATGTCAACTAAATTCAATTTGACCGTATCAACTATAAGTTCAATTTGACAATATCAACTATAAATTTATTTATACTTTATCTACTATAAATTCATTAGCTGTCTACTAGTTTATCTCTCTCACTCTCCATCTTATCACTTTTCAATTAATGGGTGTAGCCTAATCTTTATTTTTGATGTTTTTAAATTAAATTAAAATGATCTCATCTAAGAATGTTTGTCATGTAATAATTAATGGACAACCGAAGTGGCGCATCGTATAATGTAAGTAAGTTCAAAAGTTCTTTTTGGACATCGTATGGTCTTTTCATCAAAGACATGTCAATACGACTGTACCCCACTTATGGTTGAAGTCCAATTATCTGTGTTTGGTTCAGTTTTGGATAAAATTGATTTTGACAGAATTGATTCTGATAGAATTAATTATAACATAATTGATTTTGTGAGAATTGATTTATGTTTGAATACAATAATGCAGAATTGATTAAACAAATTGAATGTTGTTTGGATAGTTTTTATCAAAATTGATTTTGAATGTATAATTACTAAAATAGACATAGCTAAATTTAAGTAAATGTACATAGTTGAATGTATATATAGATCAATATTAAATGTAGATATATTATTTAATTTAAATAAATAAATTTTCTATATATTAATTTAAAGCATAATAAATATGATCATCAAACTAATTTTTTTACAAAATATTTGTTCATATATTATATATTTTTTTATAAAATATATTTAAGTTAAATAATACTAAAATTAGTTGTAAAAAATGATAAAATATAGCGTAAAAGAAAGGTAAAAGAAAAATACAGTAAATCTGAATAGGGACACCGTAAAGGAAAATCCAAAACTTGGTAACTCATGACCATAAACATTTTTCGGGGGCTAATTTGGTTGGTTAAGTTTTCTTATTAAATTTGGTTCATCAAATTAATTACAAAGCAAAAAGAAGGAGAATTGATAAAGGGCAATAAAGGAAAATAATAGGTTGTAATAATCAAAATATTAAATTTAATGTAGAATTGATTCTAGGAAAGCCAAAAGCTAAGAATTGTAGCTTTAAGGATAATTGCTTTTGGAGGATACAAGCAATTCTTAAAAGCCAAACCAAACACCATTGAAAACTCAATTTTTCACTTTTGAGGATTGTAGAAGCACTTCTTGATGCTGAAAAGTCAAAACAAACATGCTCTATATCTTTAATAAGGTTTTTTTTTTTAATCCTTCAGTTTATAATCCAAAGTTCAGTCGGAAAATAACTATATTCTAATCAAGAATTGTTTGTTTCTCTTAGAACTTAAGTGAAGTTTTTTCAAAAGATTTATTTTATTTTTATTAAGTTTATTAACCATTTGAGTTCAATCACTTGGTTAACTCTTAATAATGTTTTCTAAGAAAAATGTTAACAACACACTCTTTAACACACATTTTCTAACACACACTCTATTTGATTGATTAAATTTCACATTAATAACATAAAATCATATGGTTCTGATAAAAATTTGGTAAACCTATGTAGATTTTAACCAATAAAAATAATAGGTTGTAGAGTTTGGATTAAAATGTGTGTTATTAGCATTCAACATGTTCTCTATCTTTGTCAACTTTTTATGATAAGATGTTGTCAATAATTATTTTAGTCGTCGTGTTATGTGTAATTCATCTTAAAGGAAAACTGCACCACTCTTGCGGATTCCAAATAAAATTTAAGTGCTTTCCAACAAAAAGTGGGGAAAAAATTAATCATATATTTTTCAATTCGTCTCTAATTTAAAAATAAAAACACTATGATTTGCAGTCGGTACGTCACAAGTGAAAACTTTGTGCAATACAATTAAAAAATGACATACATTCTCCTAAAATGAAAAGAGAAAAAAGGTATGTTTGACTTCTTTTTTTTTTGTTGAAAGAATGTATGTTTTGACTTTTGTAAAGTGAATATTTTTTTATACAAAAATAAAATAAGATACCTTAAACTTTTAAAATACCAACAAAATATATATAATTTTGATATATTATGGTTATATTTTTAATCTATAATAGACCATCTAAATATACCAACACATATGACCAATAATATTTACTAGTATCTCTTATATACTACATCGTAGTAGTGATTCACTAATTTTTGGAATGATTCACAAGTTTAATAGTGGATTCAGCACTCATACATTTATAGAGATACCCCTAGTTCACACGGTTAGAATATCAGTGCCCATTTAATCAATATTAGAAGGTCTAAATTAAAATTTATATTTTATGGATTGTCTAATTTTGATTAAACAACATCCGATGTTGTTCTTTCAAAAAAAAAAATCTGATGTTGTCACAATTGCATGAATGTGGAATATTCCGACTTCATAAATCTTAATTCGTCAATAGTCATATGGTTCAATCAGAGACTCATTAGTTTGATGTGTAATTCCTTTTGACATGTGCCTTAATGAATCACCTATTGGAATTTAACTTAAATTCCACACCATCCATGAGAAAAATATTGGAGCTAGAAAGAAGGTTGTTTGTACCAACCTGGTAAGGCTATAAAGGCATCAGAATTTCTAGCCATTTCAGCTTTCCTTTGATGCATGTCAGCTACTGCTTTCACTTCTCCTACTGTTTCACCAGTAAGCTGCAGCATATATACCAAATTATCACTGAAACAATAGTAAAGTTATAAACAGCTTTTGCGCGTGTGAGTGAGAGAGTGATATGAGTATTTAGTAGGGTCTTCCAAAAATGAATTTGTACCATAAGGGAAAGAAGTAATGATGAGTTTTTGAAGGTAGTGGGCTCAATAAAAATAACTCTCTATTTCATAATAACAATCACATTTGCAAATAAAAAAAAGCGGCTAGACTTCACAATGTGACGAATAAATGTTTGAATCTCGAATGGAATAAATATCAACGGTTAATGTATGTATTTTGAATAAAAATATCTTTAGTGGAGATTATTCATAGGAAATTAAAATAAAAAATTGTCGCAAAAAGTGTCCTTTTAATTTTAATTATTTTTCAAGGAAAAAACTTAGGTACAATTCTTTAGGTGCTTTTGGTATGGTTTTTAACTAAATTCACTATGATTTCCGTAAATCCATTATTTTCTCAAAGTTTGTTATATCCAAAAAATTTGTATTTTTAGTTAAGAACCATACGAAAAGCACCTAAAGAATTGTAGGTAAGTTTTGTCCATTTTTTAATTGTACTAAATTGTGTTAAAAATTAAGAAAAATATTGTTGAAAGAATTAAATATTAGATTTATATGGCCAAGCTTAAATTTATGATAGGGAAAAGAAAAAAACAAGAAGAGAGAACAAAAGAAGAAAGTTATTTCCTCAATGATGATAAAGAATATAAAAAAGGGATAATGCCAATGAGAATCTAAAGGGTGTAATATGGAACATGGAGAGAAAGACAAAATGGTTCAGAAGGATAAACAACCCCAGATTGCCAGGTGTATATTGATAGATAAGTTTGTAAATTTGAACTATAAGATAAAAATGCTACAAGAGAAAAAAATCATGCAAACCACTAGTTCCCACTTGAATGAATAATCACACACAAAAATACAAATGTGAAACTTAGATATTGAGATAACAAAAGTATGGTTGAAATTCACTTAAAATAAACAACTCTTGTGTAGCATGTTTAGTCATTTTCTTCATTTTATTTTATTTTGAAATGAAGATATGATATGAATGCTTCCAAAGCAACATAACTTTACCTCTCTTGGCATTAGTGTTTTGGGAATCACTCTGAAAACAAAAACAAAAACTAAAGTTAGTTGAGTTTAACAAAATATATAGCATTCGTGCATTTTAAAATCACAATAAATTTGACAATATCACGGTGGCACAATGTGATTATGCTAGGGTTTCCGTAAATACAAACAAATAGCTTTAAAAAGAAGAAGATGAAGCTCTTGGCTCACCCAATTACATGTCGACCACCATCATAAACAGCTTGAGAAATCAACCCCATCAAACCAATGCTGCCTCCTCCATAAACTAGATCAATATTTCTTGACACCTTTTTGTATATCAAAATACAACAAACTTAAGAACTAAACACCATATCATATGATAGGTATATAGGTGAACCAAATACGTCAAATTATTTTGACTAATTTTTACTTATATTTTGTTACAGAGAGAGTATATAAATTAAGGTCTAAAGTACAAAAACAAATGAAGAAGTTATGAAAAAATTGTATTATTCATGATGATAAAATAAGGAAAATGAAAAAAATTCAAAAGTAGTAATAATTACCAATTCTTTTCCAAGTTCAATAGCAGCATCCTTATAGCTAGTTTTGTTACCAGGGCTACTACCACAAAACACACAAATTCTCTTAAACTTTGATAGTTTCATCTCTATCTCTCTCTCCATATTCTTCTCTCTTTGTTTATTTTTGGTCTTTGATATGAGTGGTTGATGGTGTATAAGCGCGGTTATATGGTATATATAAAGGCAAAAATAAGCATAAAGTTTGAACTCGTATTTACCACATCATTAAAATGATGCTGACTCGTCTATAGGGAACCAAGGAAAACTTGATCCAATGTCTTATCTGTGTTTGTTTATGTGTTTGTGTGTTTCTACTTTAATTACTATGGTCCCCTCTTTCACCATTCATTCAAAAAAATCTAAAAACCAAACACAATTCGTGGTCCTATGTCAATATCATTGTGTTTTTATTTTTATTTTTTTCCTTTTAGGAAAATAGGTACTACAATTGTTTCAAAGACTTGTAAGTTGTGACACCCAATAGACAGCCCTTTAATTTTATTTTCCAAGTCAATTGAATGTGTCACTTCAACTTGTGTAAGTTCATGCATGTTTGAATTCGCGATGAGTATAATAAAATCATAGTACCACCATAATTTTACAAAAACTACACTTTGAAACTTTATAGAATCTAAATGTGGATGATTAGTGAAATGAATGTTGTGAGCATTTATTAAAAGATATACAAGAGAAATGATTTATATACTCAATATTTTTAGCTTTCAACAACGAGACGATTGTTTGCTTTTTAAGTAGTTAATCTTCAACAAATGTAAGTTAAACACGAGAAATTGACCATGTGTTGAAGTTCAAGTGTGAGTTGCTTGTGAGGTATCAACCAGATGAATGATATATAAAAAAGTGATTTATATAGTCAATACTTTCGAGTTTTGGCAAAATGGTAATAATTTTTTTTTGTCTTAACCCTAATTGGCTGCGAGGTAAATAAACAATTTGACAAATACTTCAGTTAGGATTGAAACTTGTATTCTACTAGACGTTTCGTGGTATATTTTGCTCTTTTAAAAAATAGTTTTGAATATTAGTCTCTTATTGCTCTCGTGATCCACCTATAGCTAGTCTTCAAACTTTTGTCACACACTTTGGAACGTACTGTATGTGATGAGCTCGTGAAACCCTATCTTGTTCCACCCATATTGTTCGTTCTTGCTTGAAAAAATTGTCAAATTCTAATGGAATGGAACTAGCTAAACTATAGGTATCTTTCATTTAGGTTGACTTGTTTATACCATCCAACGACTAATCATGCCCATCCACCAACTCTTATCTTTCTCTCTCTACCTGACACTGTTCATTATAATTCTGAAAAACCATGATGATATACTATCATATAAGACATCCTACCTTTAATCACACACGACACACATTAGTGCATTTGCCAATACATATCCTGTACCATCAATTATGGCGTCCAATGAGATGATATATAAGTTTACTAACTTTAATGAAGCTTAGACATGTTTTACATTTAAGCTCACATTGTCATCATATTCGTTCGTATATATAGTGATCCATTCGGATTCAGATTTCACTCAAATGTGTGACAGATTCAACGACGGATTTAGAAATTTTGATAAATAAAGACAATATCATATGATATATACTTTTTTCGGTCTTATTTATATAAAAAAATTGATTTTTTAGATTCATTGAGTAATTGATGTATCTTGTTTAAAATATAGATAAAATATATTGTTGATATTGGCTTCAAAGTTGTGTTTTGGAGGAACAGAGAAATCGTGACACGATTTCATCAACGTGTCACGATTTTGGTAGGCAGTGAGCATGGTTTTGTGGATGCTCAATCGTGTCACAATTTTGGGAAAACGTGACACTTTTCAACTTGCTGGGCACGTTTTCAGGATAAGATTGGTCGTACCTTGGGTTGTACGCACCAAACGCGTCACGATTTTGACAGTTGAAGACTACTATATAAGTGTTTCTTTGCAGATTTTGAAGGAGAGCTTGAAGAGAGAAAAACTTGGATTACAAAGGAGGTAACTTTAAGGTTGAGTGTCTTTGTAGTGAGGTTCTCTTAGGTTGGGAAACATTGTAAATACCTTGGGTAGTGAGATTTCACCATTGGAAGGATCAAAAGCTTCCTTTTGTATTTTCTCTTAGGATTCATTGAGAGTGTGGGTGACATGAAAATGAGTAGAAATTAGGTCTTGTTCTTTTGTGAGCTTTTAAGCTAATCTCTTGTAACTCATTTGTATCACTTTCATCTTAGTGGATTGGAGGGCTGCTCTCTTCCCCAGAGTAGGTCATATTGGACCGAACCGGGTTACCATCTTGGTATGTTTGTTCCTTTCTTTCATTGCTTATCTTTATTGCTTTGATTATGTTTGTGGTGTTGCTCTACACTTAGATTTAGGTCTGTTTTTGTTGTTGTTGCTTGGAGACGCTTTATCTATTGATTACCACTTCCTTTGCTCCACACATCTTTGTTATTCATTGGTGTGATTTTGTCCGAATTCACAACATACATCATTTATGCAATGAATCAAAAAAGTCAAAAATTTCTTATAAATAAGACGGGAGGAAGTATATAAAAGAGATCATATGCTATAAAATGTTTATATAAATTTTTTTTTTCAATGCATTCATGAAAAAGTAATTTCATAGTTATCCTTAAGCAAAATTATATTATTTTATAAACAAGAAATTAAAGACACATAATCAGATATGAAATTTTATTTCTCAACAAGTATTCATATACTAAAATTGTTGTATATTTTTTTTTCATTTTTAACACTATTAAATATATCTTTTTCTGGGCATGTAAAGAATCAACCATTCAACAATTTATCTTTCATATTGTTGTGTATTTGGTTCTTCACAAATAAAATTATTCATTACTTTTTTGTCAGGTTATAACTTAATTTTTTAGTGAGAACATAAATAAAATTATCTAAAAGTGTTTAATAAAATAACTCAATAGTGGGGACGGCTGCCCCCGTTGTGTTCAATGTGGATCCGTGTCTGAATTGATTTGAGAAAAGTAAATTCAAGAAATTTAAATGTACGGGAAAATAAGTTGTTCAAAGATATTTCCCTCTTCCCCTTCTCTCTTTTGAGAGCCGTCATCAAAACCCTAATTTCTTCACCTTCATTCACCAAAGAGGGGTGATTTTGGGTCAAAAATTGACCCTAAATCACACCTCTAACTCGTTTTTTCTATTTCCCTTTTATTGAAATAAGTGATTTTCACATCTATTTCGTTTTTTCTTTCGTGATTTCGTCGACTTAGTGCGACATTGTTTTGTTCGTCCTCTTTGTGCGATGTTATTTGTTTATGTTATTAACATGGATGTTGTGAGTTTGTTCACAGATTCATCCTTTTTGTTTTTAGCGAATTTTCATTGTATCAATGTACTCTTTCAATTTGAATGAATGAATATCATTTATTTTTGTAAAAAAAAAAAGTTATTTAAAGATGAATTGCATTAGAGTAAAATTGACATAACAACATCTTGAGGAATGAGAGTTTTATGCGGTTGGGAAGGATTTTTGCTTTATCATCCGTGCAATAATAGAATTTGAATTGATTCAAATAGTACTTACACCTTCATGGTTATTTTTTTTTTTTTTACCAAACCTTCATGGTTAATTGATTACGATAAAACCTAAAAATAATAACAAAATGTTTTTTAATCACAAAAAACATATATAATTCCTTTTTGAAATATTTTTTCAGATGTGCTATTTCACGCGAAAGAAAACGTCGTGAGCTTATCCCGAAATCACCAGCAGCCAATTACAATAAAGCTTGTGCGGAATTCACGGAAGAGAGAGGGATAAATCAGCATGAGAAAGAGAATGAAATAGCCTTCGGGAAACTCTCAGGACAGTTTTTATCGGGATGTTTAACATTTTTCATATTTTTTCTCTCTTCTTGGGTCTATTCGGCGTCAAAATATTATGTGTATTTTTGTGTCTTTAAATAACACAACTAAAAAAATGAAGGTGTTCTTAAATGGTTTCCAACCCCCTTCTTATTTTTACACATACAAGTTTAATTCTAAGTTTTTTTTTTTTGTTAATTTAACAAACAAAGTATTTAAGAAGGATTAATTAAACCCTCAAATTTGAATGGTTTTGATGAATTCATCCGTGCAATAATAGATGTTGAATAGAGGTTAAAAGAGAGGACAAATAGTGAATGAGTACTTTTACTGCCACCAATTTTGCTTTACCTTAGTCTAGAAAATAGATAAGAATAGGCATGAGTCATTCCATTCCCAACCATTCTTTGTGAAGTAAAAATCATGACCCTGAAGTCACAAAGACTCCTTTTACAAATTAATTCTCTAAACCAATAAGAATTTGACATATTGAAAACCATCACATATTGGTTTAGCCATTTTTAGAATTACAAACTCAACTATGATGTTACCCTTTCTGTCTCCCTCATATATAACAAACTAGCCAAAACTTTTGACTGTTTTAATCAATTACGTACCACCAAATTTCACATCTTTGTATTTTCAGATAAGATGTGTGGCATTTTATTGGCAAACATTTTCTATTAGCGTTATACTTTCTTCATTCTTTTGTTGGGGAAAGCATTGCACTTTGTTTTATATTAAATGAATATGTCCAATGAAAGAAAGATATGTGGGGTTGTAATTTATTTAATGCTCTAAGTTTGTTAACTTGACTTTTCATCAACTTAAATTGTAAAAGAAGTTAATTAAACAAGAATTACTCAAGGTTAATCACTAGATAAATTATTAGTCAAATATGGATTGCTAAGTTATATTATACATTATCTATGCCAAAGTTTTCTTTGTTGGAGGAAGATGGATTAAGACGGAAATAAATTGCCACTAATATTGTTATGAATATGGATCGTTCGATCATAATTTGACTGTCTTTATTCCAACTTTTTGTTTTAACATATTTTATGAAGTTCAAATGTAAATCATGTGATAAAGATTAGACAACTGAGATCACCTAACTAAGTGAGTGCGTAAATAAATCAAAGTCGATGACCCGCTTTTGTTTGCCCTTATTTGTTGGAGTTGTGAAGGGAGGGAAAATGTCATTATCTTGTGCATTTGCATTTTGCAGGGCCAATGAATGATTGAGTTTCTTCCGCACCAAAATGGTGGAATCCTACTCAGATTATAATCATCCACGCACAAGTTAATAATCCATGTATCTACCCTTTGCACTTGAGTGGTGATTTTTGCACACCACTTTATTATACTCCCTTTATAATCCTCTCTCAATTCGTCTAGTCACATTTGCTGACCAATTTTGGCCACCAATAAATAAATTTGGTCATGTGCATAGTGCATTGGGTTATGGACACGTGTAATTAATGTTAGTTTTTGGTCTGCATTTCATAGGAGTGGGAATAAATCAGACTGAGGATGTATGACCTAACCAATGTGAGAGTCAAACCATTTTTTTAAATAGAAAACGAGAACACTTTTTATGAGTTTCTTTAGCTAAAAAAAATTATAGGCTTAATAGGTCATTTGGTTCCTTAATTAATTTCAAGTTTTCATTTTTGTCCCATAATTAATAAAACTCATGTTTTGGTCCCTCAATTTCATCTTTGTCGGTCAAATAAATCCCTAGCTGTTAACTTTAACCTCAAATGTCTATAGTGGACCAACATTATATACAATCCACCATAGACCATAATACTTTTTAAAATTTTAACCATTAGATCTTTTTCCAAAAAAGAACACCGTACGATCATGCATTTCTATTGTATTATATGGTGAAGCAACAACACCTAATGTTTTTAAAGAGAATACTACCATTGGATTATGCAAGTCTATTTTATCTTACAATGAACCAACAACACTTAATTTTATTTCTTTTTCTTCATCTTCTTCATTCCTCTTCTTCATAATTCAACATCTCCTTCATCATCACACTTAAGAACAGCCCAGAAATTTTTTCAGAAACAACAAATAAAATAAAAAACATAACAATGTATTTCAATACTCAATCACATAATCTTTAACTCACATTATCAAACATTCATCAAAAAACTTCAAACACACCACAAAAAAAAATCTAGAAAAATAAATTAAAACAAAAAAAAAAAGATCCAAAATCAAAACAGCAACGACAACAAAAAAAATTAGATCTTTTTTTTCCTTCTTTTCCCCTTCCTTCTCTCTTCTGTTCATCTTCCTTCTTCTTTTCCTTCTCTCTTCTATTCTCTCCTTCGAGTATCGAAATAGTAACAAGCCAACAACAACACAAAAAAAACTCCCAAAATCAAAACCCCTTTGAACTTCCACACTTTCAATTTCGTTTTTGTTTGAGATCCAAAATCAAAACTTGATTTTCAGAATATCAAATTTCTTGTTCACACAAAGTTTGTTTTTTTATTTTGAGAGGTGAAGATGGAGAAGATGATTTTTTTTTTGGATTTGTTTTTGTTGTTGTTTGAGAACAGAGAGAGATGATGATGAGAATGGATGAATTTTGGTTTGACTTTGTGTTTGTTGTTGCTGTACGACACAGTAATCTAACAACTCATAACCCAATTCAAATCTCACACCTTAATCCATTAACATTCAACACTGTTCCGATTCTGAATCTTTGTACTGTGTGAGGTGATTTTCCTTGTTCATGGCTCTCCACTGTGGTTGTTCTTTCACCTTCACAAGTGTGGTTTCTAACCTCCTGGTTCAATTAAATTCTGCAAACCCATTGTTAAAGCTTCGGTTTTCCTTCACATATTTCACCTCCTAATGTTTGATTGAATTTTAAAGGTAGATCAATTCTGGGTTTTCATCAATTTTCAGTTTTGATTCTCTATTTTGATGTTGATACCTTAAAGATTGGTATTTCCTGAAACAAGCTTAAAGATTTGAAGATATGAGCTTGCAGTTGTTGATAATGTTTGTTGTTGTTAATGGTGTTTAATTGATGAAGAGTTTTTATTTTATTTTTGGATTTTTTTTTATGAATATTGGTGAAGATGAAAGGAATTTTGGTGATTAGATTATGTGTTGTTGTTGATGAAGGTATGAAGATGGTGATGAAGATGATGAAGTGAATTAGGAAAGAAGATGAAGAAAATTGAAAATATTTTTGGTGGTGGTGATCTAATGGTTGTATTTTCAGCAAAAAGATCAAATGGTTTAAACTAAATAAATTAATGAGGTCTATGGTGAACCACCTACAATGTGATCCACCATAGGCATTTAGAGTTAAACTTAACAGTCTGAGATTTTTTTGACCGACGGAGGGACAATTGAGGGACCAAAACATGAGTTTTATTAGTTATGAGACCAAAATGAAAATTTGAAATTAATTAGGGGACCAAATGACCTATTAATTATATTATTGGACATAGAAAAACATTTTAAACCTATTAGGCCAACATTTTCACTATAAAAAACACATATTGGTTGACAACTTCGAAAAGATTATTCGCCGCCACAAGACCATCGCAAATTACCTCCATAAAAAGCCTTCACGAATTGTAAATTCAAATTTCTTGTTATTACTTGCCAAAAAAACCTTCAAAAACTTTTGCGAGGGATTTTTCGACCATAAAATGTGTGGAGGGAATTTGAATTTGTGATTGCTTTAGCCTCCACAAAAGGTATGGAGGAAACTCAAATTTAATTTGTGGCTGCTTTGACATCAACAAACTTTGTGAAAGCTAAAACAGTTATATAAGAAGCAAATTTGTAGTAGCTTTGGTGGCCACAAACTTTGTGAAGATGTAGACCACCGCAAATTTTTTAATAATATCTTTTTAAATGACTTTTTAATTTTAAATATTTTTTAAAAAATATCCTATTTTTGGCTGCTTAAACCACCAAAATGAGTTTTTATTGTTTTACATATTTAAGGCTTAAATATTGCACTCGTTCCTGTAAATATGGCCCGTTTATGTTTTGGTCCTTGTAAAATAAAATTTGTTTTTGGTCCCTGCAAAATTTTTTGTTTTTTAAAATAGTCCCTCCAGGGACTATTTTCAGAAACAAATTTTTTTGCAGGGATCTGTTTAAAAAAACAAAACATTTTGCAGGGACCAAAAACTACAAAATGGTCCAGTCATCATGTGCCACATATGCAAATCATCACAAAAATGGGGCCAGGGACTGTTTTAAAAAACAAAAAATTTTGCCGGGACCAAGAACAAATTATTTTTTTACAGGGACCAAAACTTAAACGGGTCATATTTGCAGGGACGAGTGCAATATTTAAGCCTTATTTTTATTATTATAAACTAGAGTTGAATAAATTATTTCAAAGAAATTGAATATATGATATCATATATAATCAGATTCTTTAATATGTCATCATAAATATCAAAATAAAGTTTAATATCATTTTTCTTTTAACTCGTTAGTTTACTTAAACATTAATCAAATTACTTATTTAAATATATTCATATAAAATAGAACATTAAGTAGACTAACAAGCTAAGACCGACCTATTCCTTTGATTTTTTTTTACCAAGTCACACCTGGCTTCAAAGCCTAATTTAATCCAACTTATTTCCACAAGAGTAATTGTTTTCGGTGACTAGATTCACATATATTATGTGTGTAGAAGTGGAGAATTCAGAGTTCAAACTCTAACCTCTGCACGCAGTGGTGGAGCCAGGATTATTATAAAGTCTGACAAAAAAAAATTGCAACACATTTATAGGGATTTACATAAGAAATTGCAAGCAAATAATAAAAAAATCAAAGAAATTGCCCAATTTATAAAGATTTATATAAGAAATTCAACGGAATTTACATAAGAAATTGCAAAAAAATTGGACCAGAGCCCGGGCAACTGCCCGAACTCGCCAGGCCTTAGAACCGCCACTGTCTGCACGTAATATTTCTGACCACCAATTAAGGTACATTTACAGGACTTCACAAGAGTAATTAGACATTTATATAGTATTATGGACAGAAAATTATGTGGTGAATATGATTGGCGATGCAAATTGATGTCCTCAATTGGTCAAACTCGTAAGAAGATTGCTTTTTTGACATTCATTGTGTCTTAGTAACACAAGTAAATGACCAAAAAACTCAGCGGCAGTTAACTGCCGACGTGTTTTTTAGTTATACACTAGTGCAAAATTGACATAAGAGTTATGTGTATTATACCTATTTTATTAAAAAAAGGTGTGAAATATAAATAAGGTGGCAACTTTGTAAATATATTGTAAATTTTGTTTTTGTGAGTAAATTTCAAAACCTGATTTTAAGAATAAATGGGGTCAAATATGAAATAAAAACAAGGTGGCAAACTTGTAAATATTATTTTATATATGATTT
>Ga0228711_1006714_pt1 | contig 16945 bp, 19 predicted proteins | sample MedpolnodulmetaG_2_FD_177996 | JGI IMG/M metagenome (GOLD analysis project Ga0228711, IMG submission 177996) | Root nodule microbial communities from Medicago polymorpha collected in Santa Monica, California, United States - brown nodules | ecosystem: Host-associated > Plants > Roots > Nodule...
CCCGGCCCCAAAAAAAAAAAAATTATTTAAAAAAGATTCAATGGAAGAGATTATACCTGACAGAGCTTTGAAAAAGGAAAGTGCATAGACAGGAAGCGTAGTCAGGACGAAATTAAGGGGAACCAAGCGACCACCAAAGGAAAGGAACTAACTATGCCAACCAGAAATTGACTTTAAGTCCAGACATAGCCTCAAATAAAACGAGACCAGCCTTCAAAACACGAACATTAGCCCAACTTTTATTCCCTAACAAGAGCGTGTCATCAGCAAATTGTAAATGGGACACAACTACTGAATTAGCGCCCCCCACATTGTATCCCGTAAAGACATTTGCTTCAACCAAGGCTTTCATCAACACATTCAAACCTTCTGCTGCTAACAAAAACAGAAAGGGAGATAGAGGGCCACCCTGACGTAAACCCCGCTTAAGAGGAAACTCATCCGTATGACTACCATTAACTAAAACTGATGCCGTGGCGGTACAAACACACTCTTTAATCCACTTTCTCCACAACGTTGAAAACGATATTCTAACCATCACCTCCTCAAGGTACCCCCAATCAACAGAGTCATACGCCTTTTCAAAATCCACTTTGAACAACAAAAGATCTTTCTTGGATTTACGTGCCTCATCGACCACCTCATTGGCAATCGTAATACCATCAAGAATTTGCATGTTTTTAACAAACGCAGATTGAGCTTCTGACACAACACTCCCAATAACCTGTCTTAGCCTATTTGCTAGACTTTTTGCCAATATTTTATAAAGACTCCCCACCAGCGAAGTAGGTCTAAAATCATTCAAGGATTGAGGGATCTCAACTTTAAGAATAAGAGCAATGAACGTAGAATTTATACCTTTCGACAACTTCCCATTCCTATGGAATTGAGTAATAAATCGCACAATATCATCCTTCATCTCATTCCAAAAACTCTTGATAAATCCAAAATTGATGTCATCTGGACCCGGGCTCTTAAAGCTGTCACAGTCCCACACCGCTGACTTAATTTCATCCACCAAAAAAGGTTTGGTCAAGTTACCCATTTCCACTACCGAGAGTTTTTTAAACTAGGGACTTCCCACTCTGGGCCGCACCACTCTTTGAGAAATAAAATGATTTTTGAAATGCGTAAACACTGCTTGACGGACAGGCTGAACACCCTCCACCATCGTCCCATTCACCGTGATTGAAGACAGAGAATTGCGGCGCCTTCTGGCGACCAAAACGGAATGAAAAAATTTAGAGTTTGCGTCACCATCACAGAGCCAATTTAATCTCGACTGTTGCCAACAGATGCTGGTATTAAGACGAGACAAAGATTGAATATCCATTGAAATATTGTGCAATTCACCAAGCTCACCCTCCGACAATTCCTCTTCCTCCCCTTTACTATCTAAGGTCGCCTGTCTGTTTTTTAAAGAATCAATCTTTGCCGACAAATTCTGAGTATTTGAAGCATGCCAATCCTTGAGAGCCACTTTAATTAATTTCAATTTTTCTTTAAGAACATATCCACCCCACTCGGTAACTTGAAAAGAACACCAATTTTCGCGCACAAAATTATTATAACAAGGCCTATCTTGCCAACATTTCAGCAGGCGCAACGGTCTCGGACCCCAGTTTTCTTCATCCACTGACAACACAATAGGGCAATGGTATAATAGGGCCCTTAAGTGAGTAACATGTAAACAATTAGGCCACAACAAGCACCACTCTTCTGACAACAAAAACCTATCCAACCTACTCATCGAACGACCATGCCCCTTAAACCAAGTAAATTCCGGCCACACAGAGGTAAGTCAATCAGAGCAAATTCATCTATGAAATCATTGAAAGGTGCAAACTCATCTAACGTCTGAGTACCCCTAACTGAACGCCTTTCCTCCGCACTTCGAACCGAGTTAAAATCACCGCACAAACACACATTACGGCTGCCCATGGAAAGCAACCTCGAAGACAGAAAGGTCCACAAAGTCTGTTTAGCACTTCGATCACATGGTCCATACACATTGAACAGGTAAAACTCTTCATTAGACTTGATAAACCTGCCATGAATCATCAGAAAATGGTCACCTCGACAAGACATCCAAACCACCACCTCCGAAGTATCCCAAATCGTAATCAACCCTCCTGACGCCCCCACAGACAAACTATAAGAGTAATCGTGACTCGTAGGCCTCCGTATCGAAGTACATAAAAAATCATCTATCAACTGCATCTTTGTTTCTTGAATGCATAACACAAAAGGCACATTTTCCCGCACCAACTCCTTGACTTCCTTTCTCTTCTCCAACCCACCTAACCTCCGCACATTCCACGACACAATCCTCACCGCACACACCCTCACCCCACCTCTCTCGACCCCTCACACCTAACTCTCACCTCCAGCCGAGCTCCCTCTCTCTCCATCATCGCAATTTTTTGTCTCCCTCTTCCCATTCCCTGATCTAGAAAGCACACTAAACATGTTATGAGTGTCCCCTTCAAAATGTAACCCTATGGCCTTCCCTATCCACCACACATCCTCTGCGGCCTCCTTCTCCTTCCCATGAAGAACCGCCCAATGGTTCCAATCTTTGTTCTCAGAAGCTGAAGATGAAGTTGTGTCAGAAGAACCTTGAGAAACCTCTTCATTTACATGTTTAGATAAATTGGTGTCCCTCCTCTTGCGAGCTCTTTTCTTTAAAGTATTTAAAATTTCCCTTCTATCTTTACTAGATAAACGCGCCACCTTTTTTAGAGTGTGTACCGAATGACGTAGTTCACCTCCAATTTTCTTGCGCTTTGAACCAACATCTCCCTCCGGAACATTTTTGACTTTTCGTTTCCCCACCTTTACATACTTTCTTTTAGCAAAAAAAAAATAACACCAGCACCTCCATGATGATCCTTCAACCATTCAGTACTCCATGGTCCCGACATCGCCGACTTACTTGCAAAGGGAGGACCAGACATTGTCGAGACTTAACCCATTTCCTTCCTTGTGAAACACGGTTTTCTTTCCTTTCTCGACATCCTCAATGCAAACCACTTTATCTTGATGCACCACTTGAAAAACTCCGTTATCATGTACCAATTCCCCACCAAAGTGATTCCCTTCCGCATCACCATGCTCAAGTCGTAACACCACAGGTACACTGATGTGCACTGTGGTGTCACCATATCAACACCTTCAACTGCTATACTATGCGACCCCAAGTCAGACAAAGCCTCAGGAACCGCAATATCCTTATCAGCATCCTCTCTAACAACATCTCGTGCATCTAACGCTGAATTCTTATTTTCCTCCTCAAGCTCCTGAACAATTTTGTCAACAATAGTCTCCGCATTTTTACAAGATTTCGGATCACCATGAACATCCTCGTTATCCGACTGTGACTGCTGATCTTCCCCATCCTCAAAAAGGCATGCATCTTCACCAATGTTAAATCCCTACTCCTCAATAATTTTTATGTCCATCTATCGATAATCGCTCCACACGTGAAACAATATCTATAGATGGCGTTGATATTAGAACTCTAGCATAATCAAATCTTCCTTTATCCAAAGACATGTCGTCCGTACGAAGAAAAGACCCACAATCCATCACACATAATTTAAAAGAATTCTCGTTCCACGCGTGAAGAGGAATACCGTATAGTCTCATCCATGCGCCCCTTCGAAAGGGAACCACTTCTTTTTCCCAACCTACAACATTTATAAGGGAATAATATCCAAATCCGTGAAACTAACATCTTCAACACGATTTTGAACCACTGTGATCGCCTCCCCATTCATCACAATGGATATCATACCTGACTGGGCCCATTGTAGGTCTTCCCTTTTAGACCTATACATTCGTATCAACTTCTTAACGGCAGATTGTTGCTTGTGAATGTTATACTCCCAATCCACCCCTGTCTCCTTAACCACATTCACCATCTTACCAGCACCATTGTCGACTCCCCTTCCTCGCGTTCCCTTCCCCTTGCCATCCCTCATGTCAACAACCACATCCCCCACCGTCACAACAGTGTCTCCCTCAACATCCTACTTCTTCCCAACACCCCGCACACCATTAACCATAGTGTTTCCTCCCTCACCCGCTTGCTTTTTACCCTCTACACCGCCTCTGTCAATCGTCTTAACCACAACCGCATCCTCCTTCACACTATTCCCCTCAACAACAACACTACGATCAAAACGAGCTATTGTCGCCCTAACACGATAATTTCCAAAATAAACAACATTCACAGCTTTCAGTAATTTACCAACATCCCTAACTTTAGAAAAACGGACAAAACCATACATTTCCCTGTTCACATTCCTTCTACTCGGAACAACCACCTCCTCAAGTATTCCACAAACCTCAAATCCTTTCCGTAAATAAAAATTTGACAATCGAGGTGGAAAATTGGTAAAATAAAATGTGACAAACCGTTTAAGTTGTAATATTTCAGGCTAATCCATACTCCCATCAGTAGTGCGTGCGGCCTCCTTCTTGTCAACTGCTCCATCGCGCTGCCAGTAAGGGTCTACAGCAGCCTCTAATTGTCGTTGTACATGCTCCTTTCGTGGTGGTTGCCAGTTGTTGTGCACCACCGCTCCTCCACTCGGTCCATACCTGTTATTACCATGCCATCCTGTTGAAACCCTAACCCTAGATTGTTTGTGGCCATAGTCGTACCTTTCTCCATGCTGCCTGACCTCCTGCTGCTCATCCCAGTCGCTGAAATCATGTCCATGTGCTTCCCCTCGTCGCTGTCACACGTCCTGCCAATCATCCCCATCTGAATCTCGTAACCCCCAATTTTTCCTCACCTCCACCGATAAGGAACGCAGGTGTGGTTGTTCATGGCGGTGCCACGACGAACCACCTCTCTTGAACACTCTGTCGCTCTCGCTCATCTCTCAGTCGCTCTCTGAAACTCTTGCATCTTTCATGATTTAGTCTCGTGATTGCTTCGAGACAAAGGTGACATGTTTTCATTGAAAGCTTATTTACATGATTCAATGATTCCCGCCTCACTTGCATGTATTGCGGTAAGCAGAGCAACATGATTGGTTCCTTTATTTTTCATGATGAATTCACAATGCTCCCATTCAGGACATATAACATTGCTCTTTCTTTATATAAAGCATAGATTATTATTTATAACTAGCGAATGTGTCCCTTTTTCCGCTCTTTATTGCGCTGTTTAAAAATTATAAACAGTGTTTTTATGAGATTTTGATTTTGATTAAAAATATAAATATAATTTTTGTTAATTTCAGTTTATAACCAATCAAACTAACCATATTTATCTATTTCAATGACACAAACAATATAACAAAAAAGGATAATATCGATTCTTATCTTTTTAATAAAATCAGCAAAAATCATTATTATAGGAAAAAGTTGTTTAACTGTATAATATATACTAGGCTAAATTGCATTTTCGGTCCCTTAACTATTTAGGTAGTATCGCTTTGGTCTCTTAATTAAAATTCTATTTATTTTGGTCCATTAACTTCTCTTCGTTACACATTTTGGTCCTTCCCGTTAGTTTTAATTCAAAAACTTTAGATTTTCTTCATCTTTTTCTCCTCTTTTTCATCTTCATATCATCTCCATCAACCTTCAACAAAAAGAATCCTAGAAAAATTCAAGAAGAAAATGAAGAAAACCTAATGTTTTTGAATTAAAACTAATGGAAATGGCCAAAATGTGTAACGGAGAGAAGTTAAGGGACCAAAATAAATCGAATTTTAATTAAGGGACCAAAGCGATACTACCTAAATAGTTAAGGGACCAAAATGCAATTTAGCCTATATACTATATATAAAGAAAACACCCCATTTCAACTCTTTTGGGATGACTTTTTCTCTTTTCAAAAATGCTCTCAATTTTCAATAGAAATAACACATGTAACAAATACATAAGAATACATTTAAATATTAACAAGATGTAATAAACACGATATGAATATATATATATATAGCTGTCTGTTTTTTTTCCTTTATCATTTAATAAGTGTAACAAACTAGATGAGTATATTTATACTTAATTTTTTATTATTCTAATTTTACCCTTAAACAACTTTTTCTATAATAAAGATTGTTGTTGGCGTCATTAAAAAAAATAATTTAGATCATATTTTTTTGTTATATCGTTGATGTCGTTGAAATAGATAATCATGATTAAAATGGGTTGCTATAACTTGAAAGCAACCAACATTTATATTTTTAGTTTTAATCAAAATCAAAATAAAAATTTCATTAAAAAAAATTGTTCATAATTTTCAAATGTTAGCGCAATAAAAAGAGCGGAAAGACGGGCATGTGAGTGCTCGTCTTTTCGCTAGTTGAGATAATGAAAAGTAAGCCCAAAATCTTTTTTTTTCCTTTATATATTGTATAGATTTACCAAAAAAATTATAATAAAAAACAAAAGAGAAGATAGAAAATAAAAAAGATGAATGTTTTGGACTGGCGCAACTCCACTCAAGTTTACCAACTTTTCACTTTACGATTGATAAAAACTTGAACTTTTTTAAAACGAAAAACTTGACTTCTTTTTTTTCTTTCTATCAGTAGTATCAAGGCATTCAACTACCTTGTAATTGATACCATCACATAAAGTATGTGCGTGGTTAATAAAAGATAAAGTTTATGTGCTCCATAAATATTACTACTAAATAATATATTTAACATTTTAAGTTATGCGGGTCAATTTCTGTAAAACAAAAATAAATAATACGTGGGTCAATTTGTTAAAATAAAAAGTAGAGTTAAATAGGTTTTTAGTGCCGGCATTTTGCGTTCATTTGAAGAATAGTCCCTACATTTTATTATATGTTTTTAAAATCCTCACATTTTATCTCCGTTATCAAAATTAGTTCATGCTGTTAATTCTTTAATGGAATGTTGATATGATAGTTAGTGGGTTCTAATTATTTATTGAAATGTAAGGATTATTTTTCAAAGTCACGCAAAATGTAGGGACCAAAAACATATTTAACCTTAAAATAATTGGGACTCACTAACTGCCACATCAACATATTCCATGAGAGAATTAACGGTAGGGAATAATTTTGATAACAGAGATAAAATGTGAGAATTTTAAAAATATTTAATGAAATGCAGTGACTATTCTTCATAGAGGCGCAAAATGTAAGGACTAAAAACATATTTAACCATAAAAAGTATGCAGGCCAAACAGATTACCCATGGCCTCTACAAGCTTCCCCCATCGGCCTATTAAGCATCAGACTAAACAGCCTTAAAAAAACCGAGCTAAAATTTTAAGACCTAAATCCTATATTTTATTTGGGTTGGTGGGTCGTACTATATTCGCTAGCCGAATTTGACGGTTCTAAATTAAATTAAGAAAGATAAGCTTGCTTGTTGTTTTACTTTGAAGTTAAGAAAGATAAGGCTGTTTGTTGTTTTTCTTATATAATTGATATTTTAAAAAGATATGAAACAAAATTAGAGAGATTTTAAAAAAGATTTGAAACAAAATTAAAGAGATCCAGTGACCGAAAAATAGGATTTTAAAAAAGATTTGATACAAAATTCCATAAAACATATATTTATTGACACGAGTGAAAAATAACAACAATTACTTCCACAAACTACTACTTATATATATAGTTTGCGGTTGAGGGAACAAACAACGTTGCCAAACCCTTTCATCCGCAGGATATAAGTTTAGAGAAAATAGGGTTTCTTAGTCAGTGAAAAGTTTCTTGCGAAGTTCTGCTGGAAAGACTAGTATGGAATTTGAAGAACTAGAAGTTCTGCTGGAACCAAGGGTCGACCTATATGACCTTGCTGCAAATGAATTTGACTTCAGAGAAAATTTTGTGGATATGGGTTGGATGGAATACTTCTTTGCGGAAAAGAAACCTATCTACACCGAGCTTGTAAAAGAATTTTGGATGAGTGCAAGGGTTGATAATGGGAGCATCTATGGTTATGTTCAAGGAAAGGTGGCTATAATCTCTTTGGAATTTTTGCCACAGGTTATCAAGTGCTATGCTGAAGGTGTAAAGTTTTCTGATGAATGGGATGAGGAACAAATCAAAGAGGAACTTCAAGGAATAGTTTTTGAGAAGCCAAACGGAAAGAGTTATTCGGACTTGAATCCGGAATACAAGGTTCTATATAAAATTATCTCTGGATGTATCTTACCTTTAAGAAATTCTTCAAAAATAGTAACTCGAAGTTATAAGTTTATCATGTGGCACTTTGCCAAAAAGATAAGTATCAATCTTCCTGAGTTGATACTTGAATTTTTAAAGAGAGCTATTTGGTCCTCAAGATCTGGAAAGGTGAAGACTATCCCTCTTGGAAGACTGATTTCTGGTTGTCTTGAAACTTTTGGAATCATTGATAGTCTTCAAAGATCAAAAGACTTCAGTATCGTACAAGCCTTAAAACCCTCTTTTGGGCCACTTTTTAACCAACTAACTTTGGCAAGGTTGAAAGTTCGTTCGCATGATGTTGTTGAAAAACTTCTTAAAGAAGATGATGAAGTAAGACGAAGAGAAGCTTCTGCCACACCAACAAGGAAAAATAGAAAGGTGAAAAAGAGTGTTGCATATGATTCTACTCGGAGAGTGACCAGAAGAACAGCAATTGATGAACTTCTACCCATTGGTACATCGCCTCTACTGTCTGTCATCTTTCCAGAAGACAATGAAGAAGTCATATTGGAGTACCGTAAAATTATAGCTGAAGATTTTCTCAGAGCTAATCCAAATTACATATTTCCAACTGTTTGGTATGAAGACTATGACGAGGACAACAAAGATATAGTAAAGGAGTATATGAAGAAGATGGAAGAAGAAAAAGCACAGGAAACTACTGCCATCACTGCTCCTGAGTCAAAGAAGAGATCAGCATCTTTAAGTAATCAAGTGCCTTCCAAGAAATCTAAGGTATTAGATGATGATGCATCTTCATTTGGTATTCCTAAGGAACCTCTTCAGTTTGATCGTCCTGCAACTTCTAGATCTACTGCTGTAGTCACAAGGGAAGAAACTCTTGGAAGTTGTTCAACGGCGACAAGAGTTGATAGCTTTTATGGAAACATCAAATCAGAGACGTCATGCAGATACAATTGATGTTATCAAGAACCTTACCAGTTTAGTCCAGAAGATCTTAGACAAACCTTAGGATTATTTTTTAATTGTACACTGTTTTTAGGTTTTCTTTTGTGATGACTGATGACATCTTTTACAGTTTAATTATAATTCTCTTTTTGATATCTATATCTCTTTATAATTCTGTCTTCACCATTTAAAAACTATTTTTTCAAATGATTTTGACGATGATGTTCTTTCTTCTTAAACCTTTTTGAATGATAACTACAAGGAGAGAAACAGATAAATTTACAAGGATGAAAATTGATGAACAAAGTGTTGCCAACACTCGTAAAATAAGCAAACGCATCTGCACATATTATCATCTAATTATAAGAGACAATTTTCTGCATTTGATATATTATATGAATGTTTGTATGTCATCATCCCTGATAAATACTTATGAGTGATGAACTTAACCTTGAAATTTTTTTATCAAGATTTCTATTTTACTATTGGAGTTTGCGTCTGTTACACGAGCATCTCAACTTTCCTATTGGAATTGAAAGTTATTAGTATTCTATGAAACGCTAGCCTCCATTGTGGTTCTCATTCTCTTTTTCTCTATTTTGTATATCTATATGTATTGTGTCTGCTTTGTTTTTTATCAATTTTTTCGATTGAAGCTTGGTACTTATTTCGGTTTGTTCACTTTCTGCAAGTGATCAACTTATCAGTTCAAAAGTTGGTGAGGAGCAAATAAACTAATACTAGATGAGTTTGTAATACAGTTTTTTGTAAAGATCAATTGCACCAACTTTTATCAATTCGAAATACTGAATTTCTTTATGTGAACATGATGTCTGCTACTTAGTAAAGTTTTGTGTTTCCATAATTACAAGAATTCGGGTTTCTTTGAGGAAGAAGGCAGAAATTGATGTAATATGATTTTATTTTATTTTATTTTGAGATCATTTATGTTCATTTGTACCTTAAGCATTCTCTCAACTTCAACTCTGGGATGCTGAGACTTCCAACTGTGTTTGTGGCAATATCCATCTATGACCAAACTTGGAGTAATGTGAGTCATTCACTTAACAAGACCATCTTAAACTTTGTTAAAACATATAAACATGAATGAACCCACTTAAACTTTATTAAGGTAATTAGTTATTTTAAGTTACACTTATTGATCTTATGTCTTGCAGAGTCCGGATGGGTTAACAGTAGTTTCAGCTGGGGAAGACGAGACTCTTCGCTTTTGGGATGTTTTTGGACCACCTGTTACTAATACAAGAGAGATTTCGGTTCTGAATAACTTATTGTCGACGAAGACATTACAAATAAGATGATAGAAACATAACAAAAAAAATTCTTAGCGTAGGAATTCTTGTGTAAAGTTTTATTATTTATTTGAAAGATGGAGTCTTGGAGGCAAAAGAAAGGAGAATTGGAGCTAATTCATGCCAAAAATATGAAGATCTCATACAAAAATATCTTGTGCTAAGAATTTGAAGATCTTGTACAAAAATATAACAAGTGGCGCACCCCTTTTGCCCTTTTGCTTCTTTTGCTTCTTCAACAAAGCTGCCTATTTTAGTATTTCTGACCTAGAGTCCATGGTTTCTTGTGCAACACTTTAGTGATTTAATTCTTGGGAATCAAGTCAATGTTAGACTATAAATAGAGCAGCCATCTAGTTTGTAAAACCATCTTTTGTTCTTGGAAATAATAAGTGACAATTGTTTTCTTTAATAAAAGATCAACCTTTATTTTATGTTCTTCTTCTTCTTCTTCTCTATGTCTACAATGAACGTGAGTGAGTAGACTCTTCTTGTCTTGGGATTGTTGGATGAGTCTAATGACCTAATCCTAATCAAACCAAACCTCGAACCCTAATTTTATATAAATTTACTTTCTAATATAATTTCACCGTTTTTATAATGAATTAACAAATACCAAACTCATAAAGCGACAACGGAGGGTTAGTATTTGTTAATTCATCATCACAAATATCAACTCATAAAGCGACAACGGTGGGTTGATATTGGAACAAGTGAAATTAGATAAGGATTGCGAAACATGAGAATAGTCTAACAAACCTTGAGACAAATAAAGTTTCGTTCTTCAAGGATTCTAATAGCAATCAACCATGAGAATAGGCGTGGTTGCTAGAGGAACACACTCAATGATTTCGAGAGAAACTTTGATACGCTTAAGAGAAACTTGTCTTTAGAAAGTAGGTCCAATATAAAGTTTAGGTTTAGGGTTTGGTTTGTGAAGGTTTAGGGTTTAGGGCATAGGATGCCATTGTTTGAAATAGTTGGAGTCACCTCAACCTATTTGACATATTCGGTTGGTTTTGCATTTATGACGTCGGAGAAGGAGGACAACTTTACTTGGGCTTTGCAAATGTTGCTAAAACTTCTTGGACCAAATAGTGATATGCCTAAGGTGGTGGTGACCGACAGGGACACAGGTGTGATGAATGTCGTAGCAAATGTTCTCCCCGATAGTAGTGCAATAGTTTGTTATTTTCATATTGGCAAAAATGTTAGAGGACATATCATCACCGATTGCAAAACAAAATGTTGTTGTGGTGGATGGGCAAAAGAAGATTGTCGACGAGGAGAAGCATAGTAAGTTAGTTGATACCATATTTGATGCATGAGAAAAATTGGTTGAATCTCCTACTCAAGAGTTATATGCGGGTAATCTAGTAGAATTCCAAGATGCTTGTAAGGATTATCCAATGTTTCTTCACTATGTTGAAACTACCATTTTGAAGCCTTTTAAGGACAAATTAGTGAGGGCATGGATGATCCTTGTGTTACATCTTGGGTGCAGGACCACGAACAGAGTTGAAGGAGCTCATGGTGTGGTGAAGGAATATTTGTCAACCTCCAAAGATGATTTGGGTACTTGTTGGCAAAAAATAGATGAGATGTTGGCAAACCAATTTGGTGAGATACAATCATCGTTTGGTAAGAGCGTTACGGTCTTGGAACATCGATACAAAGATGTCACTTTGTACTCCGGGTTGGGGGTCACATGTCTAGACAAGCCATGAACTTTATTTTTGTGGAAGAAGAGCGTGCTAGGAAAACCTTGTACATCGAGAAGAAAACTTGCGGTTGTGTTCAAAGGACGTCGTATGGCCTACCTTGTACATGCTTCATTGCTATGAAAATCCGTCACAACAAGCACATTCGATTGGATGAGATACACCCGCATTGGCATAAGTTGTATATGGGTGAAGAAGAAAGTAATGAAGATTTGTTTTCGGTCGTGGAGGAGTGGCGTGGTATCCAAGAACGTCTCGAAAGAGTTCCGTTTCAAATGAAACTAGAAATCAAAGAGGGTTTGCGGTTGTTGGCGTTTCTGGAGACCACAATGTTGTCACCACCTCCAAGAAAGGTGCCAACCAAAGGAGCTCCCAAAAAAATTAAAACTACACCAAAAATGACAAGTAGGATCCCATCTTTGTGGGAGACTATTGATTCTCAACATCCGGAAAGTCAATCATCACCACGAAAAAAATCTTCACAACCTAAAAGAAAAGGTGCCCGCATTGGCATTTCTCCGGTTCCTAAGCCTATCCGAAGAAATTATGATTCATCAAATCCTATGTATTACATGCCAAAATTCATGAGACCATATATTGAGAGAACTGTTGATGTTATTGGCGATGGGCATTGTGGGTTTAGGGGTATAGCCGAATCCGTGGGTTTGACGGAAGAAAGTCATGTTATGGTGCGAAGATCACTTATTTAAGGATAGGAACAAATACATCGAGATATATGCGGACGTGCGCCGTTATAACTACATCTTGAGTGGATTGCACCCTCCCAAAAATGTTAGTGCTTTTGCACCTCCCGATAAATGGTTGACATTGCCGGATGTGGGACACATCTTTGCATCTTCTTATAATAGGCCAGTGGTAGAGATGACTACCCTTGATATTGGAGTGTAAGCCTCCGGCTAACCCGAAAAGCAATATGATTTGCCTTGGTTTAATCCCAAATCATTTTGACATTCTTTTGTTGAAAGATGGTTGCCCACTACCTCCATCATCTACCGAGTGGAAGCTACACAAGAGCGAAGAGGCGGCAACATGGGAGGATGAATTTTTGGATCAAGCCGAACGTTTCCGAGCACTCATGGAGATTGAGCTAAAAGAGAGACCGGTTTCACCAAAAAAACCGACAAATCAAGACAATCCTATTATGTTTGATGACACTCCGGTTAAAGGAAACGAAGAATTTGAAGATGTTCTGAAATATTTAGATGATTTACTTTTATTAGATGAAATATGACACTTTTTGGTCGGTGTTAATCTGTTTTTTGGTCGATACGCGCCGACGTATTTTTTGGGATATATAATGTAATGACCAATTTTTTTGGCTAATATGTAACTAAGCTTTAACTAATTATATATATATATATATATATATATATATATATATATATCAATATATTTGAGTTTCGCTTTTATTATAAATGAATGTACTTTACGTGTAATGTGTTGTATAATGTGGAAAATTTAACGAATTTCAAACAATTGTCAAACGTTAACGTATTATCGGTTTTGTGTAATGTTACAGAATAATTGATAAACTGTGAAATGTTGATGTTTGTGATAGCTGGATGATGTTGTTTCGGTTTGATTTCATGCGCAATTGCCGTTTGAAATTACAAGTACAAACAGACTAAAATGGCTGGAAAAACCATTGCAGACTGCACTAGTTCTGTTAACTAGTGTGAACGACAGTTAACTGCCGCTGGTGCCAACGGCAGTTAACTGTTGCCGGTTACTTGAGCGGTAGTTAACTGCCGCTAGGGGCTTTTAGGTAATTTACATTTGTCAATAGGAAGCATTTGAAGTCAGAAAAGCAATTTTCTTTATTTTGGGGCCTCTTCTCCTTGAGATAGGTGTCATCCCTTAGGTACACTATATGTTCCCCTCAGCTTGAGATGTTTTTTTGTGGCTAGATTGAATAGGTTGTAGATATCATTCTTTCTAATATCTAAATGCTAATAATAGTGTTTTGAAAAAATTATTATTTGTATTTAGTATACCAAATAAAATATTTGCCAAATTCAGCACCTCCAAATTAAATTGATCAGTAGCTTTGTCTATGAAATGAGGTTTCTTAATGTGCAAGAGTTGGTTGGAGACTTGGTGCTTATTTCACCGATTTTTTTGGAGTTTGGTGCACACATTTCTGACATCTTGCTAAACTTTGAGAGATGAGAATGAAATTTGAGATTCTCCAAACAAAAAAATCAAAGGGACTTGCTTTTATTCAATACACATGTCAAGACGATGCCATGCTTGCACTTGAAACAATGGATCAACAGGTTCAAATTTTAATGTCATGCCTCATCTTTTGAATATCAACTTTGACAACTGAATTCTATCTTTTTAATGTTTTTTTTATCCCTGATCTGCAGAGTTTTTATGGTCGTACGATCTCTGTAGAACCTGCAAAACTTGATTTGCGTAATTTTGTTGGACCTCCAAAGGCCTCAGGGCCTCCAAAGAAGTGGAATTTGCCAGCAAAGCAAGTAGAAGAGGTAGATTGCTGGTACTGATCAAATTTCAGATGATAAAGCCGTAAAAGAGACAGTGATGGAACAAGTATCATGTTATTTAGGGATTGGTATAGGCTTGATAGAACATTAAGTTTTAGAGTGTGTTTGAAACCGCGGCAACAGTTTCATCTAAGTGCAGTGTGTTTGAAGCGCTATAACTTGGAGGTTAAGGTATGATTCCTTTTTTATTAGGCAGTATGATTTCTTTTTCTCAAAATGGGTACTTTGAAAGGCATTCTCAAAATGACAGAAATTTTGATAATTTTTGCACCTTTTAATCTCAACAGAAAATGTTTTAGCGTATAATTAAAATTCTTTGCAGAAAACTTTGAATGCGTATTTTCTTTTTCTTTGAATTGATAAAATTAGAATGCTTCGAGTATATATCCATAATAAAAAATATTTTTCCATCTTGAAATTACTTATTGAATGGGTTTGTTGTTGAGATTTAAGAATGTTGATTGACTGGTTTTGTTAGTGATAAGTTATCTCGGATTTTGGTGACTTTGGTTGATGAATCTTCAAAATTTAGATGACACCAGATATGAGATTTTTTGTGGATCTTTACAAATTTATCCAAAATGAACTGTGCTTCGATCATAGTACAATGCTGATATTTTTCAGAAACAGGAGTATTTGTTGCTTTAAAGGGTTGTGGCACATTTTGAAAATCAACTAACATGCTCAATGTGATGCAAATTGCAGGTTTTGATGGTGTTGAAATTCATGGAGCTCATGACTACCTACTTGAACAATTCATGAAAGATAAAGTGAATGACAAAACAAATGAATAAGGAAACTTCGACAACAGATCAGTGCTCTATTGAATGAGTTAAGAGGGTAATTCAATTTTGATGTTTAATTTTATAATGTTATAATAATGATTCAATGGTATTTAGTTTGAGTTATTTATCTTATGTTTAATTTATATGTTGTTGATTGAAGACAACCAGAAACGTTGCAGTTAGAGTATTGAAGAGCTAACAAGGAACTTTGAAAGCTTAGTGATTCTGTGCAACTTATTAATCAATTGAAGGCCAAACAAAAGGTAATTTTCAATAGCAAAATGGTTACAGCGCCGTGAAGCAAAAACATATTTTTTTTAAAGCATTTTTTAAGAAGTAGCAACTGATAGCCGAATTGAAGTTCTTAAATTTCAAATGTTTTGCAATCTTTTGATCAGTTGCTTGCCTTAAAATCTTTTTCACAATATTAGCTCCAACATAGATGCACACATTAACCTCTTAAGAAAGTTTTTGCTTGGTATGCTAATCTTTTTTATGTTAATTCTCATAGAAACTGCTACATGTTTTTGTAATTGGGGAGTTACTAATTTCAGGTCATTATCTTTGTTTTTTGAAAGAGATCACATGCGGATTAAGGAATAAATAGATTTTATTATATAGAAATAAAAGCATACATATTTCTAAAAGAGCAAATTACTTCTAACTTTGTCACATGGATACCAACTTCTCTAATACCATAGCCAATTAACAGAAAAGCTTATTGTTATCCATATGATGAAAATGAAACTCTAAACCATTGGTTTGGATGATTTTTTACAAGGAGTTGACTTATTTGCTCGCTGCATCATATTGTGATTGAAATATTCAAGAATGATTCTTAATAATTAAGCTTAATTGCTTTTTTTTTTTTTTTATCTTGCTACTTTGAACTACATGCAAATTTAGTAGAAATTTGGTAATTTTGAAGGATTTGTAGGATGTGAGATTAGTGTTTGAACTGAAGAGAAAAGTTTGTTTTGTTTTTTTCTTGTGGGAATTTTGATGCTTTGGTTGGTGGGTTGTGAAGATTTTGAGAAGGAATTGATAAGCTAAGAGTTCTAACTTGTAAGCAAGAAAAATGAAAAAGTGTTGGAGGGACTCAGACCCTGTATGGATTACAGTTTAATTAAACGCTTATGGCATAAGAGCTTATCATACAAGTGCTTATGTATAAGCTATTTCTGTAACAAAGGTTTAAAAAAGTCAAACTTGTTTTTATATAAACTATAAGCTGCTTTCATAATTTATCATGTAGAGGTTGTGGAAATAAATTGAAAACAACTTATAGACATGTAACAAATTGTTTTCATAATCTCTCCCAAACAACCTCACAAGTGTTTATGTTAGTGGATAAGTTTAAATAAGTCAATCCAAACAGGCCCTCAAGCGTAACAAATTAACAAGAAAAAAAGACTAAAAGTTTGGATATATCTGATAATGTGACATGGCTGTGTCTATTATTTTAGTGATATATTGATGTGAAAGCTAGCATCTAACTTAACCTTTTTTTTTTTTT
>Ga0228711_1006719_pt1 | contig 16934 bp, 10 predicted proteins | sample MedpolnodulmetaG_2_FD_177996 | JGI IMG/M metagenome (GOLD analysis project Ga0228711, IMG submission 177996) | Root nodule microbial communities from Medicago polymorpha collected in Santa Monica, California, United States - brown nodules | ecosystem: Host-associated > Plants > Roots > Nodule...
CTCTACAACCCTCTTCTCTTCCTCTTTCTCTCTCTATCTCTTCTCAAAATTTTGTAAAATGATTGTGAACCCCAATTCTCTTAAAGACTAAGGCTTAAATAGTGTCCACACTATTGAGCTTAACCCTTAAAATCTAATGGGCTCAAAACCCTTACAAACTAACTCCCAAAGTTTCTATCCACTCACGGTTAAAAGTTATCAAATAATTACCGGTCCAAAACTAATTATCACAACCGAATAGTAAATTAGTAAAAATAATGGTTCTCACTTGCAACACTAAAAATAACTCTCACCATGAAATTACTAATTTAACCTTACTTGCAAAATGACCAAAATACCCTTCTATCACGAAAACCCATTAAAATACACACATAGGTAATTAATCACATACAAGCATAACTAAACACACATAAAAGCAATTAAAATTAAATCTAGTGAAAATCGGACTGTTAGAAGAACATCCTTTACAGTGAGGTGTAAGTAATGGATGTCAATGAAAGAGACAAGAGATCCAAGGTAGCCTAGACCACTCTAGTTAGTGAACCAAAATGAGGAAGAACCACTGCCAGGGCGCCATTTGTAACCATCTTTAAGCACATTTTTAGCACGGATGATGGAGGACCATTTAGGAGTGCTGCTCCTAAGGGATTTTGCTTGAAGCATGCCATGATCCATAAATACTTGTTCGAGAAGAGGTGAACCCATAATTTGTTGGAGGATTGCACTAAGTCCCAAATGAGTTTTCCAAGATGACAAATATTTGTCTCTCTAGCCGATCTAATCCCTAGGCCACCAAGGTTCTTTGGCCTAGAAATTTTCCGTGAATCTACCAAATGGATACCTTTGTTGTTTGAGTCCATCCAAATGAAGTTGCGAGTTGTTTTTTCAATGCTATCATAAATTCTTTGGGGAAGATAATTAATCTGAATGTAGTAAGAAGGAATGGCTGATAAAACAGACGAAGCAATCGCCAATCTACCTGATTTTTTTATAAGTCTATTCTTCCAAGTCGCAAGTGTGGTTTGCATTTTCTCAATGATGAAATTGAAGTCATTTTTCTTAGGTCGGTACTCTTTGAGAATAGGAAAACTCGAATACTTATACAGGGATGTCGTGCATCTGATTTCGGAGATAGAAGTTAGATTGTTAATTTTTTCCTGGGGAGTGCCTGAAGAATAAAAGGCTATATACTTGGAAAGAATGATCTTCAATCCAGAAACCTTGTTGAAACGGTCAAACAAATTTTTGATAAACCGAAGTTGAGAGTTTATAGCCTTGGAAAACAAGAGGACATCATACGCAAAAAGAAGGGGAGAAAATTGGGGCTCGTGTTAGAGATATGGATAAGCTCCCAATTACCATGATGATCAACATTGTTAATAGCAATAGATAGCTTCTCCATGCAGAGGATAAACAGGTAAGGAGAGAGATGATCACCCTGCCTGAGACCATGAAAGGGCTTAAGGGGGGCATTGTGTTACCATTCCAAATGATAGAAAAAGTAGATGAGGAAACACAATGCATTATCAGCTTGATAGTGATGTCTTAGAAGCCAAAGTCTTGGAGACAAGAATGAAGGAAGTCCCAATTAACATTATCGAAAGCTGTCTCCAAATCAGATTTGAAAGACACAAAACCTTTCTTCATTTTGGACCTGCGCATAAAATGAAATAGCTACGGAGTAGCTACGAAATTGGTCGTAGCAAATCACATATTTTCTTATAGTGGTTCGAGAACCTGAATTAAGGGAGGATGTTGTATTTTTCTAATTCAAGCTATAGGTAGAAAATAGTTATTATATTAGCAATTAAAAATTAGCTATTTTTGTGAAAATTAGTTGGAAGGATAGTTACTTGCTTTGCAAGTTAGTTCGATATAAAGTAGTATAAATGATTCTAACATTCACTTTCATTCACTAATGAGAATATAGAATTACAATCTATTGCATATATCTCTTCTCTCTCTCAATTTCTCTTTGAAACTTCATTGCTTGAGTCACAAGAAAGCTTTGCTACGCTAACAAATCCGAATAGAAAGAAATTTATTTAAGTATTGTAAAGCCTCAACTTAAGATGCACTTTTCAAGCTTAAACATTTTGTATAGATATTTTTATATAGACTTGAGAGCATAAATATACCTTAAATAGAGCAGAAATCAATAAGTTAATTAAAGCTGAGCTGACACTCAAAATGTCAAGCCGCTGTCGTGTTTACTTGGTACTCCATAGACAAGTACAATTTGACAACAACATCAAAATTTAACACAAAGAAATTATATGAGTTATTTCATTTTATTATCATAATATTTGACTTGCAATGTATGTATATATGGACTTCTTTGCAAGTATCATTATAAGCAAAGTAAGAGAAAAACGATAGAAGGAAGAAATTTCCGTGAACGGCAATGAAAAAAAATATATTAAAGTACCAACAATATGAATCACCTGCAAATAAAAAAGTAAAGAAATAAGAAGTTCAATTTCAACAAAAAATAAAACACTAATCAAGAAAGGAGAATGTTAAATAGTGTCTCACGATATTGGTTAAACAATTAAAATAAGTAAGTTTTTATTAAAAGTTGTGTAATTATTATTTGATCATCAATAACAGCTTGTATTTTTAAGATAAAGTTTTTATTTATAGATTTCTTAACGATTGTCTCGAGAACAAAGTTAACAAGATCGAGAAATCCAAAAGAAATATTCACCTTTATCGTTCCATTAGGGACATTTCCTATTCCTTCCAGGTCCACCATAGTAAAAGTAATTCCCCTCGTTATTAATCCCTTTTATTATATTATAGCAATTTGGTTCTGTTGCATACACATTGAGATTTGACAATGGAATCAACTTGTTATCAGAATTCACAACTTGCATATCCCTAAAATATGAAGCTTTTGAGGAACCCTCATCTGCAAAATGTCCACTACCCATTTGGGTTGATGAGTGTGTCCCAGTTGACTTTATATACACTTCTCCACCAAATTCAACGGTAGTTGCACTATCCTTCAAACTTGTGAACAAAGAATATGGCCAATATCCAATTATGTTTCCAGATCCATATGAAAGCCACCAATTCCCATTTATTTTATCCTACACGAAAAAAAAGTAATAATATAACCTTAAATGTCACTATAAAAAAACTTACTTTGACCTTTTAAAAAATATCGTGTTTTATTGTAACATTTTGTATTTCAACTTTATCATTCACTTACATGTTATTCAATCTTTTATCATTTCTTTCCCAAAAAAAAAAAACATAAAGATTGACACGTTAATGCCCTAGTTCCCTTATAAGAGAATTCTTGAAAAATTCATGAAATTGAAACTTATACAAATTGTCGTGATTTTTTTTTATTTTTACTAGCGAAAAGACGGACACATTTTTATTGCACTATCGTTTGAAACTTATGAACGATGTTTTTTTTATGAAGTTTTAATTTTGATTAAAACTAAAACTATAAATGTTTGTTGCTTTCAAATTATAATAAATCAAACTAACCATGATTATTTATTTCAATGACACCAACAATCTAACAAAAAATATATAATCTAATTTTTTTTAATAACACCAGCAACAATTTTTAATATAGAAAAATTTGTTTAAGAGTATAATTTGGATAATGAAAAAGTAAGTATAAATATACTCAACTAGTTTATTATACTTTTTAAATGATAAAGGAAAAAAAACAGACATATATATATATATATATATATATATATATATATATTCATATCGTGTTTGTTATATTTTTTAATATTTAAATTTATTCTTATCTATTTATTACATGTTTTATTTGTATTGAAAATTGAGCGCATTTTTTAAAGGAGAAAAGACCAGCCAAAAGAGCTGAAATGAGTTATTTTCTTTATATATAGTATAGATAATTCAATAGTCGTAGAAATTCAATAGATTAGTCAATTTGGTTATTAGAACAAAAAATCAAATGATTTTTGCAATTAAATGATCCCAATCACATTAGCCACATATATACCAGAATAATTTTTTTCACACAAATACCTTTTCCAACATCTTAATGTCCCTACTTAAATCACAAACTTGCGTTACCAAGCTCGGCATATACCAGAACAATCTTAGAAACTATATTTAAGAAAACAAAATAAAAGTATTATTTTTAAAAGTATATTTGACTTTGTTTTTAATAAAAAAAGTATAATTGATTTTTGTTTTTAGGGAAAGTATAATTGACTTATTTCTACACATTTGAAGGCATTATCGATAATTCACACAAGAGGAGGGAGACGAGATATCTACTAAATTATCCATAATCCAAACTCAATTTAATAATTTGAATAGAAAATTTACCTTAAAGATTAATAAAGTAATTTCAAGTTGTCGTCCATTATACGTAGAAATTGGAGAAATTGCACCTCCAAGTACATGTGTTTTGCTAGTTTGAACAAAGCCTGGACAACGTAAATTGTAGCATCCAGTTTGTTTATATGCATCAGCCTGCAATTATCAAGACCAAATAAACAACTTGAAAATAATTATTTTGATTTAATACTCCTATAAATTTAATTTTTTCATGAATACCCCTATATTAGTCGACCAATATTGCGACGGGAGTATTCTCTCAGAAATTTGTGACGGATTTTTATTGCGTTGATAATTTGTGACGGAAATCTGGGTTTCAAATATCCATATTATGTGAGCTTTCGCGTCAGACTTTTGCTGTCTGCCTCCGTATGAAAACCGTCGCAATTTGTGTCGGTTTTTATTTCCCTCGCTAACTTTTCCTGACGCCCATTTTAACAATTTATGTTGCGTCGCAAAATCCGTCGGAAAATCATTTGCAACGGATTTAAGCCTATTTTGCAACGGAGTCAAGCAGTCGCTAAACTCGAATTTTTTATTACTAGTCACTCTTCATTTCACTAATTTACTTACTCTTAACATTCTCTCCTATAATAAATAAGGACACAAACTAAATTTAACATTTAATACATTTTCAAATTGGCCAATGTTTCTTATAAAAAATGACCAAATTTTTTAACTCTTTTGTTTCTAATAAAAATAATCCGGTATGTTAGGGTATAAATTACTTACCGTCCAATAGACAAACAATCTAGGGAGATAGTCCCCGTAGATCTCGTGGCTCACCTGCATAAAAATTACTTGATCTTAGCTTTATTGGCTAAAATACAAAATTAAGTACATTGCGGAAATGATATTGTGTTAAACCTTGTTTTCATATAACTGATCTATATAAAAGTAACATAAGCTATCTCTATGTGATTAGACTTTGGAGAAATACTAAGATGATTATTGATAATTAACATGCCTGCCAACCAGCTTCAATGGTGTTGGCATTTCTACCGGTGACGAGCCATATTTGAGACAAGCTGAATTCTTTTTCACCTTCCACATGGGGGGCCCACACATTTATTGAAGCTTTTGCTCCGTAATACCGATCTCCGGTTACAGACTCATATGAATGCTGCAGAGTGTAGAGTAATTAGAAGAATCCATTTGTTATTTCATTTTTAAAATAGTTGAAGCAATCATATAAACAATTAAATTAAAAGAGACAATATAGTAGGTGCATGATGAAACAACTTTTTTTCCTTTTTTAAAAAAAAAAAAAAAAAAAAACAAGTATATGGTCCATACAATGAACAACGAATGTCTCAAGTTTTGTGAGATTCAAATGGATGATAAATTGTCTTTAAAAGATTTAACGTTATTGCGTGCATAAATTCAAGTTTAAACATGAGGTATTTCACAATTTAAAAGAAAAGGATTCAATTTGATGACTTAAGAAAGATAGAAAATTGAAAACTTTTTTATTTTTCAGAAGAAATAGTTTATTATGCTTTTATCAAACAAAAGTTTGTTCAATAAAAGCGTAATCCCTCTAAAAGGGTTAGAAGCACAACTTGTTATTCGTTTTCCTTCCATTCATTTATAATTTTCTATATATATTTGGCGTTAATCCCTCTAAAAAAATTATAATTTGCCTGAAAATAGAATAGAAGGCAAAAACCCGAAAACAAACAATATTAAGAAGAAAAAAAAATGAGTTCTTTTGATTGTATACCACGTGTTTATATTTAGAGGTATCCATTCCGACTTGGTTTAATTTTCTTCCAAACGTGTTAATAGACCTAGCTCTTAATATGTCCTCTTTTTTTGTTCTTCTAATTGGAATTGTTCCTTCTGGACATGATTCATCGGATAAACTCCACAATTGAAAGTTGTCACTCAAAATATCCGTTTGGTTATGGCCTCTTGGTCTTTCTTGAGGATCCTATATATAAATATGCATGAAAAATTATCAATTACAAAGTTGAAATATAATAGCTTAATTAGTTTCAAAAAATATATTTATGAATTTTTCTTGATTCAATTAACGAAAAAATACCAATGGTTTTTGTCCTTTCAGTAGAGGATGATCAAAAGCTGGTTGTTTATGAGACACAATACAGTCTATCATATCGCCATCTGGACTCTGAAAATGAAAACAAACATAAAATATATAAATTAAAAAAATAAAAAATAAAAACAAACACAACCACAACCATTAATCTAAGAGTGTGTTTGGATATGCATATGAAAGTTTTATGAATTAGATGCGAATGATCTTTATTTTTGATGTTTTTTTGTTTAACGAAACTTTTTTTGGATCAACATTGAAGTTTTGAAAATATTGAGGGACAAATTTGCAAAATTTCAAAATTTATAGGAAGCGATTTATACATCTATACTTCTATACTATATATAAAGAAAACAACCATTTTCAACTCTTTTGGGCTGAATTTTTCTTTCCAAAAATGTTTTTAATTTTCAATACAAATAACACATGTAATAAATAGATAAGAATAAATGTAAATATTAAAATAAAAGTGTAACAAACACAAATGTCCAATTTTTTTCCTTTATCATTTAAAAAGTGTAACAAACTAGATGAGTGTATTTATATTTACTTTTTCATTATTCCAATTATACCCTTAATCAACAACTTTTTTCTATAATAAAGAATTTTTTTGAAGGAATAAAGATTGTTGTTGGTGTTATTAAAAAAAATTGAATTTAGATTATATTTTTGGTTATATTGTTGGTTTCGTTGAAATATATAATCATGAGTAGTTTAATCTATTATAATTTAAAAGAAAAAAACATTTATATTTTACCTTTAATCAAAATTAAAATTTCATAAAAAAAATAGCGTTCATAATTTTCAAACGTTAGCGCAATAAAAAGAGCGAAAGGACGGACACGCGAGTGTCTATCTTTTTGCTAGTTTTTATAAAATATACGGACCAATTAACCAATTGTAAAAAGTTATAGGGACTAATGTACACATTTTGACCATATAGTGACAATTTTTTTAAATTTTGAAAAACAACATAAGGATCATTAATACTTAAATATTCACATTTTATAAGGTAATGAGAGTTTCAAACGTTTAGCTACCAGGACTAGGATGTAGTAATCTTTTGAACTGATTAAAATGACTTGAACCGAAGTCCAATAGGTAATATTTGAAATTCTAAGTTTAGCTCCAACAATATTATAACTCATGAAAACTATTTATTTTGAAGATTCTCTATTACTATCCAAACTAGATAATTTATGATGAAAAATTGAAATTATCTTCTAAAATTATATTGTTTCATAAGATTTTCTCTTCCAAACACGCTCTAATTACACAAACATAATCATATCCATTAATGATTTAAAGAAAATTTAAGGTTTATTTTAACATACTTGAATTGTCTTAACAGGAGGTTTGTTGATTTGTTGAAGATGACTCGTTATAATTTTCTTCAACTTGTGAAATTCTTCTGATCGGAAAGTTTGATTGGCTAACCGATGGTAACTTGTTTCTGAAGCTAAGCAAGCAAAGAAACAATGTATTGAGAGAGACAAAAGAAAGAAACCATATAATAGATTAGCCATTTTTGCTTGTGAGTTGATGAGAAACTAGGCAAGGGGCCAAGGATGTATATATAGTGGTTTAAAATCTGGAATTTTTTATTATTATTATTATTATTATTATTATTATTATTATTATTAATTATTATTATTACGGGTGTACTTTTTTTTGTCTTTGGCCCTGTGTTATAGTAATAATAATAATCTCTTCATTTCAAAATAACCGAGTCATTTGTAAATAAAATTTTAAAATAAATGTCACTTTTCAATGTAACATTAATTAATAATTTTTTCAATTATAAAAAAAACTCTAACATTGATTTTATTCTCAGTTGAATATCTTCTACCCTACATTTATCATAATGATGAATACATTAATATTTGACGATCATACTTTTTTTTAACAAGACTAAACAATGGTATTTAAAATATTTTTTTCGCTCTTTCCCTTATACATTCTTTTTAATAGGCTTAATAGGTCATTTGGTCCCTCAAATAATTTCCAATTTTCATTTTGGTCCCATAAGTAATAAAACTCATGTTTTGGTCCCTCAAGTTCACCTCCGTCGGTCAAATAAATCCTTCCCGTCAACAACAACATCTCTGGATCTCTTTCACCTTCTTCTTGTTCGTGTTTCTTCTTCTTGTTTGTGTTTCTTTAAGCTCACATCTAGAACCCAGAAAAGTGTTTTAAGAGAGGAAGCGTAGGCACATAACCAACTTAGATCTGAAGGTTTCTTTCTCTGTCTTCATTCTTCTTCTTCTTTTTTTGCTTTGATTCGCTGAAGAGGAAAGATGAAAGAATTGAGTGATTCGAATCTCAAACTCAATTTTTTTTCTTTGTTGTTGGGATTCGAATATGAAATTGAGAGAAGATGTGACTATGGTGGAATGAATTATTTTAGGTGGGATTCTCTGAGAAGAAATAGGAAAGAATTGAGATGAGGAATAAGATTATGGTTGAATGAATGATTTCAGGTTTGAGTTGATAATGATGGAGGTGGGGTTTAATTTATGTTGTTTGTTTTTATGGAATTTTTTTCTGGATTTTTTTATGAATTTTGTTGAGTATGATATTGAAGATGATGAATAAATTGAGGGAAGAAGCTGAAGAAATTAAAAAAAATAAAGTGTTGATGGTTAACCGGAAGATACAATAGACTTGCATGATTCTACGATCATTTTTCTTAAGAAAAGATCAAAGGGTTAAAATTGAAAAATTAATAAGGTCTATGGTGGACTATCTACCATGTTGGTCCACCATAGACATTTAGGGTTAAAGTTAACATCCATGGATTTATTTGACCGACGGAGGTGAACTTGAGGGACCAAAACATGAGTTTTATTACTTATGGAACCAAAATAAAAACTAAAAATTATTTGAGGGACAAAATGACCTATTAAGCCTTTTTAATTCGTATGAAATAATCAAATTGCTCAATTATTTTGCTACGGAAGGAGTAACAACAACAATAATAATAATTTGGTTGAAAAAGTATAGTGGTTTAAAAATTGCTAAACCGTCCGTTCGAGAAAAAAAATGCTAGACCGTCATTGTTATTATGAAGTCAGTCTCTTAACCATTCTAAGTTGCTGGCAAATATGCAATTTAAAAGTTTTTTTCGTACAAAATTTAAAAGTTAGTCAACGGAAAATGGATAAGAGTTTAACATACATAATTATATGGAAAATACTAATGTGTCCAAGAAAAATTCCACAAAATCTGACGAATGACTTTTAAGCATTGACTTTCTACCTCTTATTTCTTATCTTCCAACGGTCACAATTACAAGTAAAAACAATTTTTTAGATAAATTGAATAATTAATGTATCTGATCACATTTATAGATCATATACATTAACTATTTAATGTATCTAAAAAAGTTGTTTTTTTCTTATAAATATGACCGGATGGAGGATGCGTACGATCCTCTAAATTTAAGATTATCTTTATTTCTTTTATTTGAAGAGACAAAACTACAAAGAAGTCTTAAAAATATTATTTAGTTATATGAATTTATAAGCTATTAGCCATAAACTAATATATTGTGTTTGTCAAAGAGATCCTAAATAGAAAGGGATGGTACTCAATAGACCCCTTAAAATTGTTCAATACCATTCCACAAAATTGATAGAAAGTTACGACATGATCGTAATGTACACAAAAAAAAAACCGATCGAATGCAAAATTGAAGAGCCCATTGAACAATCATCGTAAAAAAAAATTAGCCATCAAGAGAAAAAATCAAAATTGCCCGGACATTCAAGCGCCCAAAATCGTACATAAATCTAGTTTTCTTAACTTACTCAATTTTAAAAGTAAAAACCAACAAATAAACCAATAAATAAATAAAATAAATGAGGGTGAAAGAATTCACCTCCTCTAAAATAAGCAACTTATAAAGTATAAAGTGAGTAACATCAACTATTCTTTAATATAACTATGTGACTAGTTTGACATTTGGCAAATTGATATCATCATGCAAGATGAAAGCATCCTTTTGTTTATTGATCTTTATAGTCTTTGTGGATCTTGGAACTTTCAATTCCATTGCTCCATATGGAGAGACTTCCTTAATCAAAACGGTCCAAACCATTTAGACTTCAATCTGCCTGAAAAATCTTTCAATCTAGAATTGAATAGTAGCATTTGTTATCTCGTATAAACATCTCTTTTTCTCCAAATGATGTTATTAATAGAGATGTCGAATTGATCCATAAATTCACCATCCATTCACATGTAATTCATCCATCCAACTAACAATTAGTTAAAGCATTGGATTGAATTGAATCCATCCATTTCATAATATATTAATTTTTTGAATTTATTGGGTCAACTAATTAACTCACAATATAAATTCATTGACTAAAATATATAAAGTTTATTTTATCAAATTAATGGATGAATCAGATGAAATTATGTTTAATGGATAGATTGAATTGGAACTTTTTAAAGGAATTTTTGTTGGCCGACAATGTTGGCCAAGTGGGCCGTCCCTTGGTGTTTGTGCGACTATCGTGCCTTGCACTGAAATGGTGGTAAACAACTAAATAAACATGCTTGTAAAAAAATAAAGGGAAATGCTAAATAATGTATTTGGGCAATGCTTAAGATGATAGAAAGAGAAACATTACATTGGAAAATGGTGAAAAGTGAAGAATTTAACTTTTTAAAAGTTAAAACATTGAATTCAATGTAATATACTATTTTTTGTTTCTTTAACCATTGTTCTGAGAGCACCGGTTAGCAAGATCCAAAATAAAAAATAAAATCTAAACAAACATGCATCACCTACCTTTTAGATGTAATTTCCTTAACTACCCATTGGATGTATTCTATTGGGATTTGGAAGGATTTTAGTGATTTTTTATGATGAAAAAGTCTTCATAGTACATATCAAAACTTTTGTTTAATTAGGATTTTTTATGATGAAAAAGTCATCATAGTACAAACCAAAAATTTTGTTTAATTAGGATTTTTTTTAAGCTTTTAAATATAGGAAAATGTTAAAGAATGTGCATAAGATATAAGATATTGTTTAAAGAAACAAATATAAAAATAATATGTTAAAAAGTTTTTCTTTCAAAAATAAGTTCATTAAAGTTTTAAAATTATTGTTTTCAATATAAAACTACTATTTTTAATTTCTTTAATTAGTGTCTTTAATTATTGACCTTTTAAGTATAAAATTTTTGTGATATTCAATCAAAAACTTGCTGAATTACAGGCTATTCTTATGGGGTTACAGCTAGCTAAAAACTTGAACATTGTTGATGTTGTATGCTATTCTGACTCTCTCCAATGCGTCAACCTCATCAACCGGCCTGCAGTGGTCTATCATGCTTATGCCACTCTTATTCAAGACATCAAGGATCTGATTCGGCTTTCAAACACTCCTATATTGCACACTCTTCGTGAGGGGAACCGCTGCGCCGATTTTCTTGCAAAATTGGGAGCTTCCGTGGACTCAGCCTTGTCTATTCATGCCACCCCTCCTGAAGGATTGGTTCCTCTCTTAAAGGACGATGCTTGGGGAACTTACTTCCCCCGTGGCTAGCTGTTGTTCCTGCCTTCTTTTGTGTTTTTTTTTCTTTTTTTCTTCTGCCTATGTAACCAAAAAAATTAAGTAAATAGGCGTGGCATTAAAAAAAATCTTCAACTTCCATGTATTGTTTAAAAAATAAGATTTTAATGGACATTCTAGTAAGTTTTTAGCTTGAAAAAGTATTTTCCAACATCACGAAATTTCAATGGATTCTCATCATCTATTCTCTTATTCCCTTTTCTCTAATATATCTTCGTTTCTTTTATGTTCAACTGGTTATATAACTCTCATATTTCCAATTTTATCCTCCACTTTTGTTATGTCTTTTATACATTTATATCTTTCTCATTTCTTTTTGTTTTCTCTAATGTTATTCTCTACTTTGTCATCCCTTGAACATTATTGTTGGATAAACATAAAATGAAAAAGGCTTTAACACTACTACATAAATGACATTTCACATCGATCGAAATCGACTTTACACATCGGGTCCCAGTTGATGTCCCTAAAGGTGAAGTTATATGTCAACCACTTTTCTTCCTTCAAAAATAAATGTCAACCACTTTTCACATCGGGTACAGAACCGTTGTGATAGATAGTAATCCACATTTGGTTGACAAACACCGATTTGATATCTCACTACTAGAAAACTGTCATTTAGTGACCGAGTTAGAGACCAACAAAATTAGTCACAATAGTGACCGACTTTGAGACCATAAATATTAAAACTTTCGGTCACGAATAATTAGTTTCTAAATCGGTCACAAAATTATTTTAGAGACCCTTTTAGAGATAGATATATCAGTGACCGATAAATCAGTCTCTCAATAAAAATTTAAATTAAAGTAAAAATTACTTTTTTGGTCTTCACTCGTTACAACCACTCGTTTTTCACTTTGTTCCTTTTTATTTTCTCTCACCTGAGAAAAACATAACCTAGCCGCTCCCTCTCTCACTAATATCACCACTGTTTTCTATCTTTCTCAGCTAGATCTGGCCACCACTCTAAGAGATCGTAGAAATAGATCTAATTTTCGAGATCCCCTTCACGAGATCTATCATCTGGTTCAATCAGTTTTCCAATAGGAGCAACTTCATCGTTGCTCTCCTCCTCTATTTCACTGTGGTATCCTCTCCTTCAAAGGTTAATCTTCTTTTCTTCTTTCGATTCCTTTATTCTTGAAACTTAAAAACCACCTTTTTTATTTAAAACCCTAACTTTCTTCTTCATTTTTATACAAAAATTGCTTAGATTAGGTATGACAATAAGATGGATAAGTAATTATATAAACTCAACTTGTGCTTTAGTGGTTGGCGATGGTTTCAATCCACTCCACAACAGAGGTATTTGTTTTTCTCTTATGTTTTTATAATTTATTTTAAGATTTAACTTTTTTAATGCAAATTTATTTCATAACACAGTGAAAACATTTGTAGAATTATTTTAATTTGTTGTAGTTAAATCCAGATTTAATTTCTAATAGTTCATCCTTTTATTCCAATCATTTTAATTCCTTCATATATTAGAATCAATATATGAAATTGATTTCTTTCATGACTATATTAGTAGCTTAGAAATGATTTTGGACTTTAAAAATAATGTAAGCATTTTGGTTCTTTAACAAAAAAAGCATGCTTTTGTCTTTAAGGACTAGTGGTTTTTCCGAGCCTTTTTGAAGGTGTCCGACTGGAGTTATGGTTTGGAGGAACATCAGTTGTGGGGTGTGTTTGTAGGTGTTTTTTGATTGCCTAGTAGAGGGTCTTGCTGAGTGCTGTTCAGAGGCAGCTTGTGGCATTTTTGGGTGCTCTATTGGTGTTGTTTGGGTGTTGTTCTGCTGTGTTTTCCTGCTGTTTTGGTGCTTCAGCAGTTGTGACAGCAGCGTTTTTGTTGTTGCTGCAGCTTCTGGTGTTTTTTTTCCTTGATTGTATAGCTTGCCTACCCGTTTAGCACGTTTTGTGCCGGGTGTGTTTTAATAATATATGATGACTAAAAAAATAGTTAAAAGTTAAGGAAAGTGGTAGTGAATTTAATAGAAAAAATTGTTCATAACCGAATGAAACTATGTTGAGGGTATATTTAGATTAGTTGTATTTAAGGAATGTTAGAGATACTTTTGGTTAAACTAATGACAACAATACAATTTTTTAGAATTCTTAAAGTCATCTGAGTTTCTTGATTTTCTATTTCAATTTTCAGTATCATCTTTTACATTGTTTGTTAGCTGATTTGGTGATGTCTATCAATTGTTACAGAAAAAACAATAAGCTTTGAGAGGATGTTGTTGACAAACTTTGTTGTTTGGCTCATGCCCTTGTTAAGGATTTCAAGATGTTTATATCCTCAAAATAACGAGCTGACGACTTCGTGTTCAGGTTGTTAGTGATCTGCTAGATGATTTGGACAGTGATCCTTATGAAGTTGGATATAATGCTCATGAAATCAATTGGCATTAGGTATGCTCTTGTGATAGTTATAAAGTTTTATCCTTTTATTTTTGCCTTCGGCCATTTTGGAATATATCTGCTTGTATACATCAATTGACTTTGAAATGAAAATTTAAACTAATCTAAGAAAGTTGGTTTTTATATGCTACCTTATCTTTTGATGGTATATGGTGTTTAGACTAAGCATTGAGCCCCGTTTATTCTAAAACTAGACTTATAATCCTAATTGAAGTTAGGAGTTAACCATGGAAATAACTAAATTAATTATGGACGGATAATCAATGATACCTTGTGGTTCTTGTGATTTTAGAAACTATGCACTATGTCAGCAAGTAATACATATAAGTATAATTAATAATTTAGAGTCTTGCTTATATATCTTCATCTAATTATTTTATCCTACTCAAGAATTTTTCAATGTACCTTTTAAATGGAGAAGAAAAGAGGAAACATTGCTTCACTTACCATGTTCACTTATCATTCTCCACTACCATTGTACCTTTTTAAGTGTTGAAGTTTTACAGTTGTCACCGCTATTATATGTCTTGTCATGATAGAAAGTTGCCTTCATTGGTACAATACTACTCTTTGTTGTTCATTTGTTGATCTTCTTTTGGTGCTGGTTTGAATGTTTCAGGACTCTAGTACAAAATTCGTTTTAGATGCTAGGAGCTCGTTTTGACTTGGATGTGTGATGTTGGTGAATTTTCATTGATCAAGATCATTTTTCTGAGCCTTGGGTGTTTCTGCCATTACAAGTGATTTTGGAATTTATTATATTTTCTTTCTAGTTGTAGGCTAGTTCCATTCTATGCCATGACATTAGGTGTTTTGTAGCATGCTATTTATTCTTTCTTGACTTTAGTTTGTAACAATTTTGTACTATGTTGATGACACTATGCTACTTGAATTAGTGATTAATAAATTTGTCCTTGCCATTTCAAAAAAAATATCAATGTTTGAATGTCTTTGGTGTGTGTGAAATATTTGAGAGATTAAATATGTTTTAAAAGTGTTTTCACAATGTTTTGGACTATTAATGAAGATTCTTTCATTTTTTTATAAATAAAATCGGCATTTAGAGACCGAAATAGTGACCTACAGCAGTCGCTACTGGTAGTTCAATTCAATTCATATAGGTCACAAAATCAGTCACTAGAATCTGTCGCCACTTCGGTCATCAAAGTGCAGTCGCAAAATCAGTCTCTATCTTCAGTCACAGAAGCAGTGGCTGAATTTCAGTTGCTAAAACAGTCACGGTGAATCAGCGGCTCTTATTTTTGGTCAGTAACTTCTTTAGTGACTGATTTTGATATAATTGCGACTGATAATTCGATCTCTAAAAGGATGATTTGTTGTACTGCTAACATAGGATTTCACATTGGGTGTTCAATAGCAACCGATGTCAAATATGTATAAATCGCATCAGCTGTATTACCCCCGATGTGAATTCTAGTTCCATTTATGCATGAAGGTTTACATTTCACTTCGGGTTGGTTACCAAATCTGCCTTTTTTTTTGTATTGACAAAATTTAATACTCAAAACTCCAACGATACTTTTGAAAGGCAAAACAAAATACTTCTTAAACAAACAAAACTCCCAAAAGGTTTATGTCACAAGCAACTAAAAAACAACTATGCCACAATTCGATAGAATTTTGACGGATCCCTATCGAAACTAGATGACCCCTAATTTCTTCCTTGTACTATGTTTTGGGTCCCAGTTCCCATAAGAAGCACAAGAACATGGAAAAATTCTTTTCATCAAGCTGTAGAAATTTAGTCACTCTATTACTCTTCCAAAGTGTATTGGTAAGGTCAAATGTTTGAAACAGTTAGAGTAATGAGAGACACATTTAAATTATCACTTACATTGACCAAAAATACATACTACAATATATTCCAATACATCAAAACCATTCAATCACGGAAGCATGAAACTAATCATGACCAACCTTACGATTTATTTGTTATCCTTTTTTTTTTTTGACAAAACTTGTTATCCTTTTTTATTAACTCTTATTATATTTTTATTTTTTAAAAAATTTTAGAAAATATTTTGAAATCTTATAAGCCAATAAAGTATTTTGAAATCTTAAAAAAGTATGTTATAAATCCATTAAAATTCAATCTTGAAATTCTAATTGTAAAAAAGTCTTTAAAAAATTTAAAGACATTTTTTTTCTTTCAAAAAGGTCTCTTAAAATTCCAAATCCAATGCATCGTGCTTGATTGGAAGAAGATGGAGAGGAGGAGAGGAAATAGAAGAGAATGTTTAATATTTTGTATATTTGGTTCAATTTTTAAAAAGGAGGGAAGGGAAATAAAAACCCTCTTATACCATATATTTGCTTGGTTCCATTTCTATGAAGTGATGGGGAGGAAAAAATTGTGCAATTTAAATTTTCATTAAATTTATAAAACTTCTCTCAATTTTATATTGAAACCTAATTTTATCCTTATAATTTTTTTAGTAACTTTTTTAAGTAACGTTGCCTGCTTCTGGTTTTTTTTTTTTTTTTAAAAAAACAAACAATATTTTT
>Ga0228711_1006722_pt1 | contig 16928 bp, 14 predicted proteins | sample MedpolnodulmetaG_2_FD_177996 | JGI IMG/M metagenome (GOLD analysis project Ga0228711, IMG submission 177996) | Root nodule microbial communities from Medicago polymorpha collected in Santa Monica, California, United States - brown nodules | ecosystem: Host-associated > Plants > Roots > Nodule...
GACGAGAGTGGTGGTGGTAAGGTGGTTTCCCCTTCACTGGATTCACTACCTCGGATCAGTCTTCGCAGAATATTAGGATCGAAACGGAGGGCGGCAGCGAAGGTGAAAAGGGAACGGTTGTTTCTGCTCCATGCTAAGTTAGATTGTATAGATCCTCCTAAGTGTACACCCGAAGAGCAGGTGTTTGCGGTGGATCATTTGACTGACGAGAGTGGTGGTGGTAAGGTGGTTTCCCCTTCACTGGATTCACTACCTCGGATCAGTCTTCGCAGAATATTAGGATCGAAACGGAGGGCGGCAGCGAAGGTGAAAAGGGAACGGTTGTTTCTGCCCCATCCTGAATGGCCAGATTGTATAGAGTCAGATTGTATAGATCCTCCTAAGTCAGAAAGGAAACGGTGGTTTCAGCCCCATCCTAAGTCAGATCGTATAGATCCTCCTAAGTCTACCTTTAAATCGCCATGGCTACCCCAGGGAGGAGGTGAATACACTATTTTCTTTTACTTATATTGCAGGAATTTAGTTTGAAGCCACACGTTTACTGATTTTCTCTCTCTTTTTTATTAGTGTCTCCGTCACGGCATAATAGGCTGCAACCAGTAGGGATTCATGACGTGTTCTTAAGTTTTAGAGGAGAAGATACTCGTTCTTCCTTCATTTCACATCTCAATGTTTCGCTTCAAAACACTGGATTTAAAGTTTTTATGGACGATGATTCCCTTCAAAGAGGAAATACCATTTCAACATCGCTACTTCAAGCAATTGAAAACTCTCATATTTCTATTATTGTTTTTTCAAGAAATTATGCGGATTCGCGATGGTGTTTGGATGAGTTGGAGAAGATAATGGAGTGTCGTAGAACAGTAGGGAAGATTGTTTTTCCAGTGTTTTATCGTGTAGATCCATCTGAAGTACGTCACCAAACTGGTGAGTTTGGAAAATCATTTCAAAGTCTCTTGAATAGGATATTAAGGGCGAAGAGGAAAGATAAGCCGCTGAAATCGGAGCGGATATGGAGAGAGGCGCTTAAAGAGGCTGCTGGCCTTGCAGGATCTGTAGTTCTAAATTTCAGGTAATTTCATTAAATTCAACCATTAGTATACTTCTGATTGTGGAACTAAGTTGGACTTGCTTTCTTGACCAAAACAAAAAATTGGATTTGCTTAAACCAAGTGGTTACCTACCTTTAGGAAAAATTGAATCAATCGAATGTAACGAGTTCAAATTTTGTTGGTGTAATTATTGGTCGGACTTTTCTAATTAGATTTCAACCAAACTCCTAATTGTCGGTGCAAGCTTGATGCTTACACACAATGATGAGAGAAAAGAGAGACTTCAAAACGTTTTTTTTTCTTTCTGTGGTGAGGATATAGAGAATGAAGAGAGTTTTGTTTATGGTGAATTGTAAAACTATGAATTGTGTTTCATAGTAATTATGATACAAGATATTGATATGAAATATATCACCTGATACAAAACTAAGTACTTATAGGCTAAGTGAAGTTACTTGCTCTACATGCCACTAACTAACTAACTAACCAACAAACATAGTTGGATTTATCCACGACACTAATTACAATGGGTCCCTTTTCAGTGGATACTAGAATAGAGTTGCTTAACCCTTTGTAGACAGATCATTTCATTTTACATAAAGTTAATTACTTTATATTCAAAGAGTGCAATTAATTAATAACTTACATAAATTAAAATAGTGTAACTAATGCAAATTATATTTCAATGTTTAAAACAGATTTCTTATTTTTTGTTTTTAATGTTCTGAAACACTCGTTTGTTCCTTTTTAGTTGTATTTGTATCTTCAACTTTTTCTTTGGTCCATGTTTTATAGGAATGAAAGTGAGGCAATCAAGGACATTGTGGAAAATGTTACACGTTTACTTGACAAGGAAGACTTGTTCATTGCTGATAATCTAGTGGGACTCAAATCTCGAGTACAAGATGTGATTCAATTGCTAGACATCCAACAATCAAATGATGTTTTGCTACTAGGAATCTGGGGTATGGGAGGTATTGGTAAAACCACCTTAGCCAAAGCCATTTACAATGAAATTGGTCGCACTTTTGAGGGTAGGAGCTTCCTTGAAAATGTTAGGGAAGTTTGGGAGCAAAATAATGGCCCAATTTCTTTACAAAAACAAATTCTCTTTGATATTTGCAGAGAAAGGAAAACTAAGATACAAAACATTGAGTCGGGGAAATATATACTAAAGGATAGACTCTTCCATAAAAGAGTACTTTTAGTACTTGATGATGTGAATACATTAGACCAACTGAATGTTTTGTGTGGAAGGAGTTCATTGTTTGGTCCAGGGAGCAGAATAATAATCACAACTAGAAATATGAAAATACTTAGAAGAGATAGAGTGAACCAAGTTTACCAAATGAAAATAATGGATGAAAGCGATTCAATTGAACTCTTTAGTTGGCATGCATTCAAGCAAGCTAGTCCTAGAGAAGATTTTGCTAGAATTTCAAGAAATGTAGTTGATTATTCTGGGGGATTGCCGCTAGCTTTGGAAGTCCTTGGATCGTATTTGTTTGATATGGGGATAGAAGATTGGAAGTGTGCATTAGAAAAACTCAAAAGAATTCCTAATGGTGAAGTACACAAGAAATTAAAAATAAGCTATGATGCTCTAAGTGATGACACCGAGAAAGAAATATTCCTTGACATAGCTTGTTTCTTTATTGGGATGGACAGGAATGATGTTATACATATATTAAATGGTAGCGAACTTTTTGCAGAAATTGGAGTAAGAGTTCTTGTCGAGTGAAGCCTTGTGACTGTTGATGATAGGAACAGACTTGCAATGCATAATTTGCTTAGAGATATGGGAAGAGAAATCATTCGTGAGAAGTCACCAAAAGAGCCTGAGGAGCGTAGCAGGTTGTGGTTTAATAAGGATGTGATTGACGTATTATCAGAGCAAACCGTAAGAATTCATATGCTTATTTTTGTTCTAGTTTTATAATATCTAAAGCTTAGCGAAGTAAAAATAATAGTCCACACTGTTAGGCGTTTATATGTTTTGTTGATTCTCACAAGAACTATCAAACATTAGGGTGATTGAGATTTGACAATTGGTTTGGTATGACTCGTTTTGTGCTTCCTAGCCACTAGTGACATAATCAATTTAATGACATTTTTTTCTATTTGTCTTGTATCTTTAATCTCTAGCATGTGCATATTTTAATTTTTTTTTCTTTTTCCCGTCATATTTCACAGGGAACAAAAGCTGTTGAGGGATTAGCTTTGAAATTGCCAACAACAAATGGAAAATGCTTTAGTACCAAAGCATTCAAGAAGATGAAAAAACTCAGACTGCTTCAACTTGCTGGTGTACAACTTGATGGGGACTTTGAATATCTTTCAAGAAATCTGACATGGCTTTCTTGGAATGGATTTCCTTCAAAATGCATCCCTTCAAGCTTTTATCAAGGGAATTTAGTTTCTATTGAGTTAGTAAACAGCAATGTCAAACATGTGTGGGAAGAGCCCCAGGTATTAATTACCACCTAAATCTTGTTCAAAGTCTTTGATGTAGTTAAAAGAAAGGAAATCATGGGTTCCAATCTCTAATATTTGGTTAAATAGATTTTAGGCAAAATTACATTTTTAGTCCCTCAACTTAATTTTAGGTAACAGTTTGGTCGTTTATCTTTTTTTAATTTCAATTTTGTCTTTTTGGTCCATTTTCATATAGATTTTCAAGCTTCAAATCTAATATTTTTGTACAAACATAGATGAAGACCATAGATTTGAAGATTTAAAGGCCATAAGAAAATAAAACTATGAATTTGAAGCTTGAAAATTCATAGGCAAAATTGAAAAAAAAAAACAAATAATAGCCAACCAAACTGTTATCTAAAATTAAGTTAAGGGACTATAAAAGTGTAATTTTGCCTAGATTTTAAATTTAAATTTCAAATTAATATATCATGTAAAATTTTTGAACTCTGCAGAATACTCAGAGATGGATTTTATTAATTTCTGCAAACATTATATACAGAAATGAAACCTTGTTTCAATTTTTATGCAAACGTAAAACCAAACAATTATATATTGGTATTAAAAACAATTGATGTTGCAATAAAGCAAATAGTTTAAACTTTATAACATATCTGTTCTTGCAGAGGCTGGAGAACCTGAAAATTTTCAATCTTAGTCATTCTCATTATCTGACAAAGACCCCAAATTTTTCAAACATGCCTAATCTTGAACAGTTAGTACTCACAGATTGTCCAAAGTTGTCTGAAGTTTCCCATAGTATTGGAGATCTCAATAGAATACTTCTGATAAATTTGGAAGATTGTATTAGCCTTCAAAGCCTTCCAAGAAGTATCTATAAGTTGAAATCATTGAAAACTCTCAATATTTCTGGGTGTTCAACGATTGACAAGTTGGAAGAGGACTTGGAACAGATGGAATCTTTAACCAAATTGATTGCAAATAACACTGCAATAACAAGAGTTCCGTTTTCAATAGTAAGGTCCAAAAGCATTGCATATATTTCCTTGTGTGGCTATGAAGGATTCTCACATGATGTGTTTCCAGCTATCATTTGGTCTTGGATGTCCCCAACAAACAATCTCCCATCCTCATTTCAAACATCTCTTGTTCCTCTAGATGCTCCAAATAGTGATTTCCATGACCTATCATCTATGTCCATGTACCTTCCATGGCTTCGATGTCTTTGGGTTGAGTGTGGCTCAGAACTTCAACTTTCTCAAGACACAGAAAGAATTTTGGATGCTTTATATGCTACAAATTCTAAAGAATTGGAATCAGCCTCTACTTTTCAAGGTTGCAGTCGAGTTCAGATTTCAGGATCCAAAACTGCTCTGAAATCTCTGTTTATTCAAATTGGAATGAATTGCCAAGTCACCAATATTCTGAAAGATATCATTTTACAGGTTGCTCATAGAACTCTCTACGTCTTACCTTTATATAATAATTGCAATTGTTGTATATTTATAGCACATCATTTTTGTTATACCTAATGATTCCATTTGTTTTTCAAATTAAGAACAAATACCTTTTCCAAATTAACATTAAAAACCTTTAACCCATTAGCAAGAACATTGTCTTTTATTGTAATTCACTGCTTGTTATGTACAAACTTAAAGTCTGTTTAATAGTGGTCAAATTTGTTACTATTATTATTTCCCTGTAATGTCAAAATATGATTAATTACCTTATGAGAAAAATTATATCTTTAATTGTTAAATAAATGACTAGATGATGTTAATATATTTTCAAATAAATTTTGAACCTATCTTTACATTCACAGAATATGGATCTCAATGAGACTGGTGGTTATTTCCTCCCTGGTGATAGTTATCCAAATTGGTTAACCTTTAATTCTGAAGGTTCTTCTGCAACTTTTGAAGTCCCTCTAGTGGAAGGACGTAACTTGAAGTCAATGATGCTCGTTGTCTATACATTAACTCCACATGACGTAACATCAAGTGGCCTTAAAAACATGTTAGTGAAAAATTACACAAAGTCCACCATTCAGCTCTATAAGAGTGAGGCATTAGTCTCCTTTGAAGATGAAGAGGGTCAGAGGGTAGTATCAAGCATAGAACCTGGTAACAAAGTGGAGGTCGTTTTTGTTTTTGATAACAGTTTCATTGTGAAGAAGACAGCAATTTATCTGGTATATGATGCACAAGATTTGAATTTCGTTGCTTGTAGAGGTGATGAAACTGAATGCTCAGTAAAGAGATTCTCTGCTGAAGATGAACCCACTGATGACTTCAATCAGAACAGACAGAAGAAAAGCCGAGTGGGATGAATCAATGAAACCAAATCTTATGGTGCCTGCATACCTTTGTATAGGCAACAACTGTTTTCCACTTTTGGCTGAAGTTTCTTGATTTTATCCATGTTAAGTTTTTGTAATCCTAAAGAGAGGTGAAAGATTATAACTTTTTATTTTACAATTCTTCCACGGTATATCTAGTTTTTGGTATGTGACTCAAATTCTATTACCATTTTTAAAAAAGTACTCAGTTTTGAATTATTATTGAAACAGCTTCTTCTTCGAATATATTTGTGTGCTTGGATTTCCAGGTGAAAGAGTTAAAGTTGAGTTAAAGTTGATTTTCCCTCATAGGAAAAGTGATTTAGAATAAAAATCAAAATCAAAATGTGGTTGACATTTGTATATATGTTGAAGGATTTGTTTAACAGCAAATAGCAGATTTCATTTAATAGAAAGAAAATCAATACATAAAGCTTGTTGAATTTGGGTTGGAGCATTTCTGGTTGAAGTTCTAAATGATGAATGTGCTATAGCATTTATACGTACTTTCAAAATTTGGACATAACTATTTTCAACCTTGCTTAGCAAACTTTTGTGGATATAAATAATATAGGTTATATGGATTCCAAGAACAACTTTATCACAACATTTGTTTTTAACCATCTTGCAGCCAGCAGGAGTGGTTGAGTGGTCTGATTTCATAATTTTGGGTTGGCCTGAGTAAACCAATGGCACTATTTTCCCCCTCACCCTCGCTGCTAAAAAACCGAAGTTTACAGCAGTGCGCTTTCGGACAACATAAATCGCTCTTTAGTGTACTTCTATTAGTGTATGTCCGAGCTCTCATTGAGAGGCGGGGGATGTTTCTCAGAGATATTTGATCATAAACTTGTTTGTTGTAGGCAACATTGTTTATACCACATCAGATTTTTCAAAGGGTGGTGCAGAATATTTGGCTTGCATATGAGGCATCACATGTTAGCTAATCTAGCTGCCAATTATTCACACAGAATGTGGTAAGCAGTTGTTTTGAATGACAAATGATATCATTGTTAGTATTATGTTGAATATCAAACTTCTCTTAACTCTTCAAGTCTCCAACTTCAACTACCAAACCAACTTTATATTTCAAAATTGGGTTAAACAGTTAGACTTAATATTTCCCATTTTTCTCCCATTGACAAATAAGCTTAATTTTTATAAGCCTAAAAGAAATCGGAGAATTGACAATTTTGAGCAGACACTATTTTTTCCTCGCCCTCACTACTAAAGAAACCATGTGTGGTCGAAAGTACACTTTTCGGCAACATAAATTGTCCGAAAACATATTAGGATTATTATTCAATAACTTTCTCAAAAATATTGGACGCTCTGATGAATTAGATACAAGCTCTTAGCATCTTTCTTCTTCTGCTCACGATTTGCAATTCTTTGTGCCTCTGTTGCATTCTCTTGCAGATTAGGTACACCATCATCATTCACGATTTCAAACACATCCTGGAATCTGAATATAGCCTTCATCTGCGAACACCACCTATCATAGTTCTATCCCCTGAAGATTGGAAGATTTGATGGAAATTGGCCATTGTTTCATTGTGCCGCTATTGTTGAAGCTTGTTTTCTCAAGTATTGAACCAAAAGCTCGTGATACCAGTTTGTTAATTTGGAATAAGAAGGATTAGAGAGAAGAGAAAATAGCACTCAATTGAAAGGATAAAAACTTCATTCAATATCACTACTTTTGATTACTGTCATTATGCTTGTTTATATAGCAAGTATCTCAACTAACAACACTTAACTAACCTGTTACTTGCTCTCTAAGTAACAGTTAGAAACTAACTAGTTAACTAACTCTCTAGCTTAGTTAGCTAACCAACATTAACCAAACATTGAATTACACATAACAAGCATGATGAATGGATGGACTCACAATTGAGGGGAAGATTGTCGTGTGAAAGTGATAGGAGGTTTAGCACTTTATAAGTGAGAGGAGCCATAAGCCCATTGCCTTAAGATTTTGGGCAAAAGTGTGGTGTCTCTATCAGTTGTGTGGTTGTGGGTGGTCTCCAAACTTCCCTCGTACGTCACCAAACACTTTGGCACAAGCAATTTGGGTTCACTCAGAAATTGGACTCATATCTGGTAGGCCAAGCTATTAGATCCGACGTAACCTACAACAGATTACTCCCTCATACTGTGTCACCGTCATTAAAATATTGAAGATAGTTACTCTTGTGGTATCAAGGTAAAAATATAAAAAACAAATAACATGAGCAAGTGCTTTTTTGTTTCTCACAAATTTGAAAATAAACTTTCGTGTGATATGAGACATATACATGGACAAAAGCTTGAGATAAAATGTTTCAAATTTCATAAATTGAGAAAATCACAAATTCATAAATTCTTTTTTGAAATGCAAAAACAAATGATAAATAATCCGAAAATGATAAAATTAAATCGATATATGAACAATTGTTTGCATGATACAGATGGAAAGGGAAATAATTGAAAAGAAAATGAAGGTACACTTGCAAACAAACAATTTCATAACACATGATAACAACATTGTTGCTCTCGCCTAGCATCGCAGAAGGTTATCCCATGAACTTTTCATTCAGAAATATTTTACCATGCCATTTTATGTGCACGGGTAATGGATGTTTAATGATTTTTTTCATATCAAATACACATTTTACGAAACAAAGGAATTTGTAAAGCCTAACAGCAGAAAAATGAACCAAAGGAATGCACAAACTATGTAACAATTTCAGTAATGACATTAAACAACATACTACAAACTTATTAGGGGGTTAGGTAGATGTCTTTGACATTGTCCCATAGATAAATTCTTCTTGAAGCAAATTGAGACTCCCCATGAATTAAGATCATAACTTCAGAATCAAGCTCAATGGCAACTTGACGTATCCCAAAACCTCATGCTTCAGAAATCAGAACATTATTAGCTACCAATCTGCGCATAAAACCTTTAAGTCACAGTTCAACACTTTATTTAATTTGATCGATCCAACACAGCTAGCAGCACCAATACTTACTGAACCATTCTTTTTTTGTCTTCCATCTCCTCTTGAGAATTTTCTTCCTTCTTTTATGTTTGAAGTCGTCCACGGGCGCCTCTTGAGGAGAGACCTCTCTTACAAAGAATTCATTTTCTTCACCATTACAAACAATTGGTTGATTCTTATCTTGTGCATGAGAAGAGACACTTATAACAAAACGTTCATCTTCATCACAATTACTAACAATAACATTCTTATCTTGTCCATGACACTCCTCCACCTTTTCAGCAATTGGTTCATCATATATGAGACAAACTGTTGTCCTCTTCACAACGAAACTGTTCTCAAAAACAGCAACAAACTCCACTCTGTTTCCAGGTTCAATACTTGATACTACTCTCTGCCCCTCCTCGTCATCAAAGGAGATTATTGCCTCTCTCTTAAAGAGCTGAATGGTGGCCTTCGTGTAATTTTTTACCATCAAATTTGTGAGGCCATCCGATGTTATGTTATCTGGGTTTAAATAGACAATGCATATCATTATTGTCTTTAACATACGTCCTTCCACTTGAGGGACTTCAAAGGTTACAGCAGAACCTTCACAATTGAAAGTTACAGAAGAATCTTCATCAAACCCATTATCATCCTTATTCTGTAAAAGTGAAAATAGACTTAAAAGTTTATTTGAAAAGTATATTAATATCACTCAACAATGAGATATAATTTTTCTTCATAAGGTAATTAATCATATAAAAATGCTTGGATTCTTATAACAGTCTGCTACTCCAGCTTGAAGCATACCACTCATTGAAGTGTGCAATGTGTGTGGTGGTGGCAAATCATTTAAAAATAAAACGACTGGGATTCCATGATTTTAATTTCTAAATATTTTACACCTATATCAAATAACTGTATATAGCTGATTATAGCATACATGCATCACATGTAATTCTTCAATAGTTATAGACATACAAGAAAGAATTCAAATGTAATTTATATAAAAAAAATCTACTACCAAAACAATGAGAGAGAGAGTGTAAAAACCTGTAAAATGTTTTCTTTTAGATTATTGGTGACTTGGCAATTCATTCCTATTTGTATTAGAACAGACGCCAAGAAATCTTTTGATCCGGAACCATACAATTGACTGCAACATTGATTTAATGCAGATGTTTTCATATTTGATACTTGTGAGGTAGCTGAGGTCGATTCCAATTCCTTAGAAAGTGTGGCGTATAAAGCATCCAAGATGATTTTAGCATCTTCAGAAAGTTGAAGTTCTGAACCACACTCTACCCATAGACTTCGAAGCTTTGAAAGGTGGTTGGAAATGGATGACAGTTTGTGAGAACTGTTATGTGGTACATCTAAAGAAACAAGAGATGACATGGCAGGAGATGTTTGAAATGGGGATGAAAGAGCACCCGTTGGTGATATCCAAGACCAAATGATGGATGGAAGTATATCACGTGAGAATCCTTCATAGCCACACAGAGAAATATATCCAATGTTTGTCAACCTTCCTACTGCAAAGGGAACTCTTGTTATTGCAGTGTCATTAGCAATCAGGGTGGTTAAAGATTCCATTTGTTCCAAGTCCTCTTCCAACTTTTTAATCATTGAACACCCAGAAAGAATGAGAGTTTTCAGAGATTTCAACTTATAGATGCTTCTTGGAAGGCTAGAAAGGCTACTACAATCTTCCAAATTTATCAAAAGAATTTTATCGAGATGTCCAATGCTATGGGAAACCTCACGCAACCTTGGACAATCTTTGAGTATTAGCTTTTCAAGATTAGACATTTTTGAAAAGTCTGGGGTCTGTATCAGATGATGAGAGTGACTAAGATTGAGAATTTTCAGCTTTTCCATACTCTGCAAGAATATAAATATTAAAGAGAAACTTGTGTAAGAAGCTTCGAACAATAAATGAAGCATTTACACTATCTCATTGTCCATGAGAATGGAAAGTATTTTTGACTTCTTATACTATGCAAGTTTGCACATGGTAGAAAAACCCTTTCATTGATAAATTGGTTTTGTACTACTTTTGGCTATCTTTGAAGTAACACTACATAGTATTCTGCGCAAGTTTAAGGATTGACTATTTGCTAATCATGCACTAGTTAAAGGAGCTTTTATGTTGGAGATATAAAAAAAAAACTCTTCTGATTAGGTAATCTCCAGAAAATTTAATTTTAATTCATGCTTAGTGTAAACCTTATTTACACTATCATCCAATTATTGATTGCTGAATTCTTCTGATTAGGTCTGAGACTATTCATGATATGCTGACACATTAATGGGTAACACATTAATGCAAAATAGTTTTACGCTTGACATTGAATCAAATTGAAACATGTCTAATGAGTGTTTAGAAAAAAAAAATTGTAGTTTTAATTTTGAAATTTAGAAGAAACTGATGTTCAAAAAACAATAATATGCTTTGCAAATTGAATATTCAAAAACTTTATCGAAGGAACTTCCAAAGATGATAACTATGACGAAATGACCATATAATGAAACAAATATGAAAATTATGTCAAAATCATTACCTGTGCCTTTTTCCATAGAGATTTGACTTTGCTGTTTTCTAATTCAAGGGAAACTAAATTTCCTTGAACAAAGCTTGAAGGGATGGATGTTAAAGGAAAACCATCCCAAGAAAACCATCTCAGATTTTTCGAAAGTTTATCGAAATTCCCATCAAGTTCTACTCCAGCAAGTTGAAACAATCTGAGTTTTGTCATCTTCTCAAATGCTTCAGTATTAAAACATTGTACATTATCTCTTGGCAACTTCAAAGTCAGTCCCTCGACTTTTGTTCCCTATGAAAAATGATTCACGATCAAACCAATTTTGAAATCATAACAAAACTATTTTTTTTTATGTTCTTGTGATAGTCACCAAAATTCATGAATGTCAAAGAATCACTCATAAATGATTGTTTCACTTCCTTAAGCTTTAGATTTTGAAAGTCCAAAATAGAAAGAAAAAAATGAAAATGAAGTACCTACCATTGGTTTTGATAATACAGCAAGCACATCCTTACTAGACCACAACCTGCTACAATCATCAAGATTGTTTTGTGATTCCTCACGAACGATTTCTCTTCCCATATCTCGCAACAAAGCATGCATTCTAAGCCTGTTCCTATCATCAACAGTCACAAGGCTTCGCTCCAAAAGGACATTTATTCCAATTTCTGCATAAAGGTCACAACCATCTAATATATTTACAACATCAGTTCGAACCATCCCAATAAAGAAACAAGCCACGTCAAGGAATATTTCTTTCTCCGTATAATCACTTAAACCATCATAGCTTATTCTTAATTTCTTTTGTACTTGATGATTAGGAATTGCTTTGAGTTTTTTCAATACGCTCTCCCATTCTGTTACCTTCCTGTCAAATAAATATGACCCAAGGACTTCCAAAGCTAGTGGCAATCCCCCAGAATACTCAACTACATTTTTGGACATTGCAGCAAAATCTTTTTTGGGTCTTGCTTGCTTGAAAGCATGCCAACTAAAAAGCTCTATTGATTCATTTTCATTCATTTCTTTCATTTCATATACTTGGTAAACTCCTATCTCTTTAAGTATATGTTTATCTCTAGTTGTTATAATTATCCTACTACCGGGACCAAACCATTCACAAGATCCACACAAAGCATTCAATTGATCAGATGAACTCACATCATCCAGTACAATAAGTACCTTTTTACGGGAGAGTCTATCCATTAATGTATTCTTTCCTGCATCAGTGTTTTGTATATTTGTCGTTGTTGCTTTGCAAATATCGAATAGAAGTTGTTGTTGTAAAGATACTTGTCCATCATTTTGCTCCCAAACTTCCCTAATATTTGCAAGGAAGCTCCTACCTTCAAAATTACGACCAATTTTATTGTAAATGGCTTTTGCAATGGTGGTTTTGCCAATTCCGCCCATGCCCCACATCCCTAGTAGTAGAACATTATTAGACTGTTGGATATCTTTTTTTTGTAGGGAAGATTGTTGGATATCCGGCAGATGAAGTATATCTTCCAAATATTCAAAGTCTATATCTTCTGGAAATTCGAAGTCTGTGCATTCTTCTGAATATTCAAAGCCTACATCTTGCTGCATTTCTTTATCTAACAATTGCATCATATCCTGCACTCGAGGTTCAACTCCCACTGGATGATTAGCAACGAATAGGTCTTTCTTGTCTAGCAAACGCACAACTTTTTCGATAATATCTTTTACAGCCTCACTTTCATTCCTATTTCAAAAAAACCAAAGAGAGGATTATATGTATATATACACACGCGCACATGCATATGTATACCATTGAACATATGTGTAGACATATATTAGTATGTATTTATGTGTCAAAAGTATCATCTGTCTTATTTTGACACGCAACTTGTTGTCACCGAAAAAACATTGTATGCTACTTTGAACAACTATAATTATATATTTTTTTGGTGAATCTTTTATTTTGGGTTAATCTACGAACAAGTATATGTAAACTCTTTTTTTGAAAGAAGTATATGTAAATATATTTCATGATAAACACAAGTCAAATACTGGTTAATTAAATTAAATATCTGATCCGCGGAGTGATTGTTCCCAAGTCTCTCTAGATCAGTTGTGAATTCTTCGTAGAGCAGGTTCATCTGGGACACCAAAAATGACTTCTGAATTATCCTCCGCAGATTAGATCATGTAACAAACAAATCAGATAATCTTGAAGATTAAGTTAGAGCAGGAATGGATAAGTCTGGAAATATCTGGATAGTTCGTTGGATTGGATATACACGAAACGTCAAATAGTGATTAAATTAATTTAGTAAATAGGCAATTATCCCTCTGAAATTGTAAGTTTCGTCAATTACCCCTGACATTAACAAAACTTTAATTACCCCCTGAAATTCCACAACGTTAATCAATTTACCCCCTCCGTCAAATTTTTCTGTTAGTCAACAAGAAGTTTTGCAAATAGCCCCCTGAAGTTTTGTACTTATGTGCAAAATACCCCCAACTTGAAAATTTATATTTTTTTATTATGCTTAATTCAAAAGATATTAAAGGCAAACAATCAACGGTTAACTTTAATACTTTAAACTCTACAAACTCCCTAAATACTAATTCATGATCACATGCCTCATCATTCTCCTCATTGTTAACATCTTGATCACTAATAGCTTCTTCATTCAAATCAAAGGATATTGAACACTTATGTGAAAGTCCTATTGAAGTGTCCTCAGCATGTACTTCACTATTCCCAGTTCTCTCATTCTCTTGTTTCTCATATCTATCTGACATATTCATTAACAACTACTTGTTCTATATTTGTTGTTTACAAATTATGTTTTCAAGTCTGAAACAGATAGTAAAATGTACAAAAAGTTGTTAAAATGAACAAGAATTAAAACTGATGAGAACAAGTTGTAAGATGTCTACAACATGTAAAATTACTTAGCTTTAAAAGTTTTAAAATATAGGTACTGAAATGCTAGAATGGCATGGGAACAGTGTGTGATTATGAATTAGCATTTAAGGGGTTTGTAGAGTTTAAAGTATTAAAGTTAACCGTTAATTGTTTTGCTTTAATATCTTTTGAATTAAGGATAAGAAAAAAAATATATAAATTTTTAAGTTCGGGAATATTTTGCACATAAGTGCTAAACTTCAGGGGGTATTTGCAAAACGTTATGTTGACTAACAGAAAAATTTGACAGAGGAGGTAAATTGATTAACATTGTGCAATTTCAAAGAGGTAATTGAAGTTTTGCTAATTTCAGAGGGTAATTAATGAAACTTACAATTTCATGGGATAATTGTCTATTTACTCTAAATTAATTCATTAAATATTTTGAAGCAGATGAATGGTGCGGATAAGACCGGAAATATCCAGCCCCCTCCCCCCTTTGTTTATTTTTGAATTTATTTAATTCTTAAATAACTGTGTTTTTATTTTTATTTGAAAATGACACATGCGGCATCCCTTTCATTTAGATGATGTGTTGTAATGGTTGAATGAAACTACCTGAAATTTGGAACTACAAAGCCAGCAAGTCCAGCAACCTCACGAAGCGCCTCTCTCCATTTGAACGACTTGTCTTTCTTCTTCGTTATTCCTCTCAAGAGACTTTCAAAAGCTTTTCCAAACTCACCAGTTTGGTGTCGTACCTCTGAGGGATCAACATCGTAGAATACCGGCAGCACTATCTGCCCTATGGTTAAGCGACACTCCATTATTTTCACCAACTCATCCAAACACCACCGCGAATCTGCGTAGTTTTTTGACAAAACGATAACAGAAATTCTAGACTCCTCGATTGCTCGTAGTAGTGATGTTGCAATGTGATCTCCCCTTCGAAGTGAATCATCGTCCATAAAAACGATAACTCCAGCATTTTGAAGAGTAGCATATAGATGTGAAACGAATGAATCACGCGTGTCTTCCCCTCGAAAACTTAAGAACACGTCATTCCTCCTTAACAATCCTCTGTCCAAAGTTTCTATGTTTGTTTCAGAGGCACGGGTGCGACCAAATGTCAGAGCAGATTTTATACGCTCTTTGAGTACTCGTCCCATTGAGGATAGTAAAGCTCCTGCAATAAGTTCTGCCATAACTGTACCCAGAGGCAGATAACTAAGATCAAAACTATGTGCTGGCAACAACGAAAGCGTATGAAGAAATTGATACTGGAAACTAACTGTAAATGGTTCTATTATGTAGAGACAAGAAATGAATGGATACGAAAGGCAGAAGTGGCTTTATCAGTATACAGTGAATGAAAATGAAAATTTTTGTTTTTTTTTTCCTTACTAAAAAAAGTTGACTCTACCGCGTTTACTTGTTTGTTCGTTCAACAATGGCGGCCAACTAGATATTTGTTTTTGATTAAATATGTTTTTAGTTCCTAAAAATATTTTTGTTTTAGTTCCTTTAAAATGTTTCTTCAACTTTTAGTCTTTAAAAAAATTTTATCTTCACTTTTGGTTCCTACTTTAAATTAAACTAATTCATATTTTTTAACAAAATTTTGCAGAAAATTCATAATATTATTAGAATCTCTCCATAAAAAATTAGAATTTTTTAACTAAAAATTAATTTAATATGAATTTTTATATTTTTTACGGTTAAAAATTCATATTTAATTTGTGTTTTGTTAAAAAATTCTAATTTTTTGTGGGGATTTTTTCTACAATATTCTACACATTTATGCACAGTTACATTAAAAAATACAAAAATTAACTTAAAAATAGGGACCAAAAGTAATTATTGAAAATTTTATAGAGACTAAAAGTTGAAGGAAAATTTCAGAAGGACTAAAATGAAATTTTTTGTATATTTATAGGGATCAAAAACATATTTAACCCTTTGTTTTTTAAAGATGGCGACCAACTTGATTTGTCTACCGTCCAATAACATTTTTTAACGGGGCATGCGACAATTTTGGTCCTTAGATATGTATCTCGTTTATAGTGGTCCTTGATTCAACACAACAATCTTATACTCCCTCCGGTTCAAAATGAGTGTCGTTTTAGCCAAAAATATTTGTTTCAAAACGACCGTGACTTAAAGTTTTCAATGCAATAATAACTTTTTCTTTTCAATTTTACCCTTCAATTAATACTTTTAAACACTACTTTCTAAGTATTATTTTTTCTTTAATGAAAAACAAACCAATAGTTGATTAGGATAATTTGGTAAAATAACATATCTTTTTCTTTTAATTAATGCATTACTTAATATGTGTGCAATTGACTAAAACGATATTATTTTAAAACGGAGGAAGTAGTTTTTTAGTTTATGTAGCAAATGAAGAGGCTAGTAGTCATATAAAGACAAAAATGAGATTAAAATCAAATGAGTTTTTCTTCTTCCTCCACTCTTCCTCTCACATCTTATCTATCTATATATACATGTATTCTAACCTACATTTTGCTTATGTGTCATCTCACCAATGCCCCCTTTCTAACTAATTTTCTGTAAGCATTCACCATGTGGCTCTCTCTTTCCTTTTTTCCCTATTTTCCATCTATTTATTACTAAATGTTTACATATGTTCATTCCTATAATAATTCTTAAATATGTAACTTATAATTGAGTGAGTTTTGTAACTCCTTC
>Ga0228711_1006724_pt1 | contig 16926 bp, 9 predicted proteins | sample MedpolnodulmetaG_2_FD_177996 | JGI IMG/M metagenome (GOLD analysis project Ga0228711, IMG submission 177996) | Root nodule microbial communities from Medicago polymorpha collected in Santa Monica, California, United States - brown nodules | ecosystem: Host-associated > Plants > Roots > Nodule...
TGGTAATTCTGCCTATTTTGTTCCTTTGATCTTCGAAAAGTTGTCATTTGCATTTCTTCATGTTTTCTTGCTTCTAGAGTGTCCAGGCGTGTATTTTCCTACAAAGAGTTGGCGTTAGATGTGAAAAACATAATTGAGTGATTCTTCAGTATTTGTGAGCTTTTCGCAGGATAACTTGCAAACCAAGTAATCAAAGTGCCTAAAATGTACAGTCTATTTAACTCCTTTTTGACACTTATCATGCATGTTCTAATGTCTACATAATATTAATTTGTTTCTGAAATTCATAACCACATTGACGTAGGTGTTTTGAAAGATATAATGTAGGTGTGTGCCTTTTGAACATCACAAGATGAGTAATGTATTTATCTACGAGATATTGATAAACTTGGGTTGATGATTATATATTATGGTATATATTGCATTTAGATTATTATGGTAAAAGTCTCTATGAATAGGTTTATTATAATACTCAATCATATTGACATGCCAAAATTTTGTATTACAAATTGAATTTTGTTGTGGTTTTGGTCTGAGCTTTAGGTGTTTTGTTCAGATTTGTGTGTCAAGCTGTTGTGGTTAGGACATGTTTTGTTTTGAGTGTCTTTCATTTGTATGACTTTTGGTTTGTTCTTTTAGCATTGTTCCGTCTTGTTGTATGTAGCATGATGTTATGTTATGTGTATTTCCTGCTATTGCAGCTTTATTGTACTCTTGGATGCCCATAAAAACTTCAATTTTTGGTAATTATCATATCACCTTTTATATTTCAATATTTTAAGAGAAAAATACATTATATCGATACATTTAGAAATTTTAGTAGTTAAAGGCATTTTTTTAATGGCTGAGTTTAAAGGACATTAACAAAACCAAAATTTGAAAAAGAGATATGAGAGAAGTTGAGTAGCGATTTCGTATTGTTTGGATGAATAGAAATAAAGGTAGAGAAGAAAAAAATAGTAAACTTTTGTGTATTCCATTTCTTTTGCCTATGTTTTTTAATTAATAAAAATGATGTGATGATGCTTTCCAATACCTTTGAGGATGCATTCTTGTAAACACGGTGTTATTGTTAACCTCTATTATATTCTCCTTCTAGATATGATACCAATAATGTTTACTATAGTTCTCTATCACATTGACATGTCAAATATTTGCGTTGTAAGTTGAGCAATAAAATCTAGTTGGAACAATTTTTTTTTCGGGTTAAATATGTTTTTGGTCCCTATAAAATTGAGAACTTTTAAGTTTAGTCCTTACTTAATTTTAATAGTTTTTTAGTCCCTACTAAAACAAAGTTTGTATAATTATCCTTAAACTCTTAAATTTTTGAACGAATTTTTTTAGACAAGTTTAGAACTGTATGAAAGGTTCATTTACTAAAATTTAGAATTTTTTTAACATGAAACGAATCAAATATGAATTTTTTAAAACGACAAAAGTTAAAGATAAAAGTAATAAAATCTGGACGTAGATTTTAGGGACTAAAAACATATTTAACCTCTTTTTTATAAAATTAAAACACAGAGATAAAAAAATAACTTCAATTTTATTTGTTATTATTTTAAATTTTTACACTATTGAAAAGAGAAAATGAAGATAGGTATTTAGCGTTTGTAGCTAAAAATTGTGCCCAAATATTTTGGTCATACATAACGAACTTTCTCCAAGTTGTGTCTCGTACACCATTCAAAAAAAGCCAAGCACAATATTGTGCAAAAAGCAATTAGTCATTGCATCATCAATCAAAATCCATATGTTCGAACATAGGTGGTATGTTCAATATAACAATATTAGTATGTTCAAAATCCATATGTTCGAACATAGGTGGTATGTTTAATTGACGTTATGAAAGTAAGCATTTTCTCCTTATGTCAATTTACTAACCATAGATAAAAAATTTATACTAAAATAAATTTCATTCAAATGCTAAAGTAAGGATAATACAACCAAATTAGCTGAGTTGGGATTTGAGACATGATTCATCAATATTTTAAGAGAAAAATACATGCTATTAATACATGTATAAATTTCAGCAGTGAGACGTAATTTAAGTGCATAGTACCAAATGAATATTATGTATAAAAAATGCAAAGAACAGAAGAACTAGTAAACTACAATTCTATGAGGGGAAGTGATATCGATGCAGTGATTTATCAGTTGGCAAGAATGCTACAAGGGAGTGAAGAGACAATTTATATTTCACGTAGGCTTTTAAGGTTTGCAAGGTTGATCCTTTAGCTCTTAATGAAGATGTTTCATGTTATCAATCTTGTCACTTTATAGAAATGCTCGAGTGCAATGCTAGTCTTGCGCAATGTGTTGCTTACTTGGCTTTCGCTCCTAAATCGAGCGATTAGAGTTGCTGCGAAGGTAGCGAGGGAAACTTATTATCATTGAATCTAATAACATACTCTGATAACTACAAAGATGAAACTTAGCTATATAATTAATAAGATATTGATTCATTTGATAAAAATTGACAATATGAGACAAAACAAAAATCTACAATATGCATGCATAGGTCATAATTAATAATTGTTCATCCTCTAAAAGCAGAACTAGAAAAGTTGATAATTTTTGTGTGCTCCAAGTTGCTCCTTTTATTGTTCATTAAACCTCTTTTCAAGGAAAAATTCTAAAAATACTATGAAAGAAGAAACCTTATCATAACATTTGTATTGATTGAGTTTGTCAAAATAAGAGTTGGCATAGAAAAGAAGACTATATGATGTCAAAGTGGAAAGAACAGAATTAAAATCAACTAAAACCATTTTAAATGCCATGTTATTTTTTGTCGAGTTTAGGTTCATATAAAGAACCATTTGTCGAAATGCACCAGACCTGAACGTTCTTTAACATAACAAGGTGTATTACTTGAATTATAAGGTTGAATGACTGATTGGTTCTGATTATTTTTTATAGCAGTGTGTTGAACCAAGGTAAGATGAGATCACAAAAGCTAATCAAAATTTCATGGAAAAAACCTATCCATTTCATGATGCAACTAACTGGACAAACTATTAGGTCATCAAATTGGCAGCCATTTGCATTTGTTTTGCTTGCTTTTCAACGACTATATGCATATGCAACGAGACATTGATTCAATTACAATGTTTTGGTTTTACTTATTTAAACTTTCATGTTGAGTAATATGTAGTTTTGAATGGGGTAAGTGCATACGATATTGGTTGAAGAGCTGCAAATGTAGTCTTGAAGGTGGGGTAAAGGTTTATGAGTTCTGTGAGAATGTTTAGTTTGGACAGTATGAGTGTCTTGAACGAGTGCAGAGATAGGGGTGGGATCTGGTAATGTAGATTGGATATTATTAGGAATAGGGCTAAGGTCTAGTGTTGTGTGTTGAATATTATTGCGTACATGAGGCTGCTACTGAATCTAAAACAGAAAAAGGAGTGTAGTTGTGATTAAAGGATGGATCCAAACACTGATGTTGGAAAATTTCTACTCTCCCATTGAATTTTGCTCCCTCCTGTATGAAGTACCCAAAATACTTCTGTGTGACTTAAGTCACATTGAGTCAGTGTGAGTTAAGTAACGCTCGGTATCAAAGTGACTTAAGTCACGTTGCGTGCTGTTATAGAACAACAAAGTCAGAAACACATATTGTGTTTCAAAACCTTAGAATACAAATTTTCTCCCTCCAAGTGCGATTTTCTTCATTCTTGCGTCAATCAAAGTCAATTTCTACCCCAAAAATAAAGTAAATGTTGATTATCTTGTTGCATTGCCTTTTTTGGTTTAAATTTTGGTTTTTTTTTTTGGAGAAATTTAACATATTTAGGTTTTTACAAATTTGGTTTGCATGTTAGTTTTTAGGATTGTTAATGATGAATTAAGTTAGGAATTGTAGTTTAGATGATTTTTATAGTAAGTTTCACTCTAATGTGATAGTTAGGGTTTAGAAATTGTTAGATTTTATGTTGATTGAATCTTACCCTTTATATGTTTGATAAAATGTCTCAACGAAAATTTGTTTGATAATTCAATAGAGCATCCTGATGTCTTTTCATCTCCAGTCTTTACCAGTGTGTTGTAGGGCATCTAGTCAGAGAATATCATTTTGCAGGAGAAGCCAGTTTTGCGGAGGAGGACTAGGAGCCATAGTCCAGAGGAGCAGTGTGTTTTTTTTTACTGTTTTCATGACATTTGTATATCTTTAGATGTTTTTATAACATTTTGGCGGATTTTAATGTAATATATTTACACTTGCGCCTTTGCGTTTTTTATGACAATTTCATTAGTTTTGATTTTATTTTGCGTATTTAAATTTTGAATGATTGAATGAATGTATGAATGAATTATTGCATGAATGGATGAATACAATGATGAAAATGAAGGAATGGATGTATGGAAGTGTGAATGAATGAAGGAAAATAGGAAAAAAAGTCAATTATGTTGTTCTGCAACTTGACATGTGCAGAACTTGACTTAACTCACGTTGACGTATAACCTGTGCGAGTTAATTCACGTTGAGGTATAACTTGCGTGACTTAAGTCACACTGATTGTACCGAAGTTACGCTAGGGATACTATTGTCAGATTATATGGGAATGAGCAATTTTCATTGGGAGGAGATCAAGTTTCGCTTTTTTCAATCCTAGACGGTCGAGCAAGGCCTTACAGAACACCTTTAAGTGTCATGTGCACAATGTGTACGAATAGCTACTCTAGTTATTAATATTGGTAAAAATAAGAATCATTAAATTGAAACTTCAATTATCAAGTCTATAATGTCACATTCTTATCACCGAGATAACACTTTACTGGTTAAAAAAATTGCTTAGATAAAATCACAAAGGACAACCAATTGAAACTTTTCATAGACATACATAATGACCATACATTTTATCGTATCATAATACATTATTTCTTTCAAATAGAAAATGAAAAATAAAAGAAAATATGTGACCATTCAAACGTGACGTCGTCAAATTTATAGGTATTTAAAAAACCATGGGGACAAGTTATCAATAATTCTCCATATTGAAGGCATAACTACATTTTCTTCTTCATATCATATCTCAATTTTTTTATTGAACCTACTACTTGAGCATATTAATTGCGAGAGATCTAACATTCAAATAATATGCAATTTTTTCATTCTCACGGCATCCATTAGGGGACGTGAGTTTTATTGTTGCATCTTTGTAGCTGCTTGAGTTTTATTGTTGCATCTTTGAGAGTGCATTCATATAGTTGATATATTTAGATGGATCAAAACGGATGGAGTAATCAGCAACAAGGGATTTCACTCTTGCTCGTTGTTTGTAATGCATCTCCACACTCCATGTCGAACATCTAAATCGACCCCCAAACATCTATCACATGAAGAACAAAAATCGAACATTTAATTTTCGTCAAGTGTATATTATCATTTAAATTAAAAAAATTCAACATGTACTTCAGTAATATTGAGAAACAATATATCAGAGTAAATCATGAAACAAGAATAAAAAATTGAAAACGATAATTGGCGAATTTTATCATGTCAAATAATTTATACTTTTAAGATAAAACAAAGTTTTTATTAATAATATATACAATGAATATTTTATATTCTAATAGTTTTATATGTTTAACAAGGATTTGAAAATTGATATAGCAATAAGATGATAGATTCTCGTAAAGGGATAAATATGAAATAAACAAACATCATTAAAAAATATATGAAAAAAACAAACATATACCTTCACTGATGTAACTGCACAATCTGAGAATATTTTAGAGAGTTTTATATATGCTTGTGTTGTCTTCACATATGCTTGTATCATTATTTTGCATCTGAGTGTCTTAAATACTAGTTGAGGAGGAGATTAGAAGTTTGATACTATTTTCACAATAAAATAAAAGTAAAATAACGTTTAATGAATTTGATTTAAAATCTGAACCAAATACATTTGACTTTTCAATTTTTTTTAATTACTTTTTTCTTATATTTTAATGCAAAGGGATATCTACATAAGATTTTAAGGAAAATTGATAAATATTATTTGACTGAGATTTCAATGCTATTTAATTAATATCTTAAGAAGTTTTTTAATTTAAATGATGACACAAAATTCAATGCATCATATATATTGGATTGTGTCCCCGTAGTTTAGCTTAGTTGATAGAAACAATACATAATATATGCAGGGCCGTCGTTCAAACACCGGACACCGTACCCCACTTCTCCACATTTAAAATGTGCGAGCTTCAGCCACTTGCTACTTGACCAAAAAAAATATAAATAGGATTGTATGTGTGTTGGTACGAGTCGAGTTTGATTGAACCCGAAATCCAATTTAATAATAGACCATTGGCACTGGGAATAATCGAACCTGATATCTTTAGGAGAAGCACACTCTCAAGTCCCAAATCAATATCATCATACCAACCCAATTGGGTTTGCCTAAAAACATGACTTAATCAAGTTTTCCACTTAACATTAACCCATTCTATTTTTTAATAAGAAATACATCTTTAAAGCAGTTCATAACATCTAAACAATCAGTCAATAAGTAATTAATCCCAACACTACTAAAAAACAAAATTTAGTGAGGCAAATTTAGAGAGGAAAAATGTAAAAATCCCTCTCTAATTTCGTCGCTTTGTGATGAGAAAATTTGTGAAGGATTTCATTTTTATTCAGTTGCTAATTTCCCTCGCAAATTTTACTTTTTCTAGCCATGAAAATAGTATTTACCAACATTAAATCACTCAATAATTCACACATAAACATTAAGTAACGAAAAAAAATATCAATAATACACTTTTGACACAAAGAATAATAATATTTTGAAGCATCATTTTTGGCTCTATGAATAATGGTATTTAGGATCTATCATTAGTATTATTGAATAGTACATATAGGTTGATTTATAAACTAGAGTTTTTAGTTACATTTGGAGTGACAAGGGTTAGTATTTAAATTATAATTTAAGGGGAAGTTTTTTAGAAATGTTAGGGAAACAATTTATAGGGAAAATTTGTTGCTTGTGTGGTTCACGCACTGATTGAAGAACAATTTTGATGACTCAAAAGCATAAAGTGCTATCCTTGCAATCAAATGTGGTGAGCAAGAAGATTGATGGCTTCCATCATCCTTATTGCATGTATAATTCTTATTTTCTTTGATCGTGTTGTTTATCACAACGAGTAGCAAAACAGTTTAAATTAGGATCGATTGATGAAACTCTATGATACTGCAAACTAACTCTTTAAATCCCCCAATTTTACTTTTTTTTTCTTATTTAAGTGTTGACTAATTGCCAAATAGATACAACAATCATCGTGGTCACAAATCTTTATAAATGTTATTACTTGATGACACAACAAATGGTACAGCTACCAAAAGTTGGACTTCCTTTTACCAAGACAATTTACCTGTTTCAGATTCTCTAAGCCAAAGCATGGTCACTAAGTAGAGCCGGCCAAATAATTTTTAAAAATAAATGGCGCTTAAAGCAAGGTTGAATATATGAGACTTTTTTTTGGTTAGAATATGAGGCATTTTTCTTTGTAAAATCTAATGAAAAATAATTTTTTGTTGGGAGGCCTAAAGCGAGGGCTTTGGTGGCCATAATTTTTTGAAAAAGAGATTGTAACAAGTTGTTTTGCATAAATAACCTATTTTGAATAAACTGTTTTTTGAAAAGAGGTCATAAAAAGCTATTTTGAATAAGCTGTTTTTTGAAAAGAGGTCATAATAAGCTGTTTTGGATAAATAACCTGTTTTTGAAAAAGAGGTCATAATAAGTTGTTTTGGATAAATAACCTATTTTTGAAAAAGAGGTCATAATAAGCTGTTTTGGATAAATAAGTTGTTTTGAATAAACTATTTTTGAAAAAGCGGTCGTATTAAGCTGTTTTGCATAAATAATTTGTTTTTGAAAAGGAGGTCATAATAAGCTGTTTTGGATAAACTGTTTTTGAAAAAGAGATCGTAATAAATTGTTTTTTATAAATAAGTTGTTTTGAATAAGCTGTTTTTTGAAAATAGGTCTGAATAAGCTGTTTAGAATAAGTTGTTTTTGAAAAAGAGATCGTAACAAGTTGTTTTGCATAAATAAGTTGTTTTGAATAAGTTATTTGTGAAAAAGAGATCGTAATAAGTTGTTTTGTATAAATAAGCTGTTTTGGATAAATAAGTTGTTTTGAATAAGCTGTTTTTTGAAAAGAGGTCATAAGAAATTGTTTTGTATAAATAAGTTGTTTTGAATAAGTTGTTTATTGAAAAGAGGTCATAATAAGCTGTTTTGTAAAAATAAGCTGTTTTGAATAAGTTGTTTTTGTAAAAAAATATTATAATAATTTGGTCATGTCTAAAATTGGAATTTTGAATTATTATGAGGGCAAAATTGTCAATCTGTATGTTTAACCCCCCAAAACCCCCTAATTTGGAGGAACTTTAAAATTGGACAAATGAAGACCTTCAAAACCCCCCAAAATCCTTCCTTTGTTTTTTTTAAAGCTTGCAAACAAGGGTTTACCTCTCCATAAGCCTTTCCTTCCCCTCGCTTCCCCTCCAAAACCCAACTCGCAAACAAAGCCTAACAGAATTTCACTCGGTCAGTATTACAAGTTTTTCCAAACAAATTCTATCGGGTTAATGTTCTTGTAATTGTGTCCTCCTATGTCTCCTAATCCTATGACTTGCATCATTGTACTATTAATCTTGCATAATATTATTGAAAAGCATATTGTCACTATTTTAAGTGTTAGATGATACATGACTGAATGATATTAATGTTGAAGTAAAAATCGATGTTAGTGATATAGTATATATAAGTGGGTGTATAGTAGTAATTGAGAATTTTAGAATTCACCCTAACTATGTGAGTTCTTTCTCTCTCCGAAAATAAGAAGGGTAAGTGGGTACCCTTATCTACGGAGTTAATAATAATATCAAATTAATTGTTTGTTCGATTTCATAAATAATGGAGACCAAAATTGCAAAATTGAAAATGTGGAGATCAAAATACTTTTTGATAAAAAAAATAGAGGATTAAAACTGCAATTATGCCAAATAAAATTATTTGTACTCTATCTATGGTATGATCTGCAGGTTGCCCTCCCCTCATGTAGTTGTAGGATTCCTAGTTCATAACCATAACAAGGTTGGTCTTAATCAAATGATGAGACACTAGTATCACTACCTCTACCATTTCAAAGTCATATATTAGAGTCAACATGAGAACATGCACATTACCATCTCAATGATATCAGAAATTGTCACCACACACTTTCCTTAGGTTAGTGATATTCAACCCTAATAAAGTAATTTGCAATTTTTTGAAGAATCTCTATTGATATCAGCTATAATTTATGTTTCAATGTTTGATATCTCACTTTCTTGAGGTTTGTCTTCACTATCTCCATCATGATTATAAATCGCAGTCGTCAACTGCAATTGCGGCCGTAATGTATATTAACTTAAGACCTCTGCAGTATAACTGCAGAGGTCCCATTTTGAATACATCATTCCCATTTTGCCATAATATAAAGGTTATCAATATAACTGCAACTACAAACGCAATTTAAAATCATCGTAACCATCACTTCATCAAAGTTGAAGACCACTTTCTTTGAGATACATCACTTATCATCATTCTTCTCTTCAATAATTGACAAGATTTCAAAGAAATGTTCATTGCTTCCGGGCATAATGAGTCCAATTTATTTTGAAAGAATATTCTATCACTCATAGTCATTGGGACACAAAAGATACAAAACACTTAACAATGAAAATTTTATTCCAAATGTATTAACAGAATCACTTATGTAACAGAATCACTTATGAACAATAACTACCAACTGAAATAAGTCCACTACCTACCTCTTATATAATTGAATATCTAGTTGTACCTAGCTTGCAATATTTAGAAGAAAAATGGAATAATAGCCTTAACATTCTTAGGAAAATCATCAAATTTAGAGAGATACCATCTCCTAGTGGCATAACTCCTACCCAAAAGGTACAAAGTAGTGCCTACGGCGAAGGAGAATGAATACAATGTCTGAGAAATGAAGGAAAAACCATAAAACCCTATAATCTCAAAGAGATAATGAGGACATATCACAAAATCAAACAAGCCACCTTTAGGAATCTTGTATTCCTTTTCACCTTTTCCTCTTAATTTGGATAGAAGATAATGATGGTAGAAGTTACCGGTGACGCCTACAAGAAACAGCACAATTCCGGGATACAATAGATCGATTGGTGGTTCTGGAAGATTCGATGTGAGGTGTTGAGCATAGATCAGAGTTGCAGATGAGAGACAATAACTTAGAGATATGGGAATTGCAGATTCAATAGCCATAAAACCACTATATTTGTGGACAAATAGAACCTACACAGTAGAGTAGAAACATCATTGTTCATTGAGCTCAAAATCTCATAGCACAACAATAAAACACTGTGAATCACTCAATATTAAAATTCTGAATATGATATGTTATTTATACAAGTCTAGTCGCCAAAAGAATAACACAATAAAATAATTACCTTGCTACTTTGACAGGTTACATTAGTATAACAAATGCAATTTGAAAAGTGAAGCACTACTTAGTTATGCAGTGTTTAAAATTTAAGTTCCTAACTAAAATTATACTTGCATTTAGAGATGTTTCAACTCAATCGATTGAATCAGGGTTTTCATTTTAACTTGTAATCACAATTACAATATCATGGTTTCAAAGATTTTCAATATCCAAATTGTGGTCTAACTCACCGCATTAATGGCAGGTTTTGTATCGAGGATTACTGAAGTTGCTAAGATACCTACCTTCGATAGATATAGCTCGAATAAGAGTTTACAAGTATAGGCAATCCTCACCATACAAGCCAATTTTGTAAGGTTAAGTTAGGACTAATCCAAATTCTACAATCGTATCATAGCCTATCCAAGATCTGTTGGGCCAGTTGCTATTAGATTTCTGTTATCGAGTCAATCGGGTTACACTCCCGATGGGTACGAGAGTATGTGTTAAGAGTCCCTAATTTGATGAGAGAGGTTTATATCAAAAGTCCCACAATGGATGAGAAATGACAAGCACATATGTTTATAAGTGGAGGTAATCCTCACCTAACAAACCCGTTTAGCTAAAATCTTACAAATTCTCAGAGCCTAGTTGGACACCCTCACCCTTTGAAGGAGCTTTTGGATGCAATTCAAGCTCAAAAAATTGAAAGAACTACATGATATCATTTAACATTTCAATCACACTTATTTAATTTTTACAAACATTTGGTAGTTCTCTATTAAAGAAAAAAAAAACCTCTCCTAAACCTTAAAGCATACATAAGTATGTCCCTTAAATGTACAACTTATACCTTCAAAGACTACAATGATATTTGATGTGTTAAAGTGCATATTCAAATCTACAAATTACCCACTTTTAAGCATTTTTATGGATGAATTTTGCAAGTTGGGGTTTACTATACACATCTAAAATAGTGTGATCCATCGGTGATATCCACTAATTAAAATGGACCCTCAAATTTAAAACCAAACCCGAATTTTGCTGATGCACTCTTAATCACTCTTAAAAAAAAACATAATTAGTTCACGAGTTCTACATCAACCAAGCGCATGTTTGGTTGTGCAGTGAGTATAATTGATTTTGATAGAATTGATTCTGGTTAAAATTGATTCTAACTAAAAGTGAGAAAATCAATTCTAGAATCGAAAGCTACAAATTCTAACTTTAAGTAGAATCAATTCTGAAAAACATAATCAATTCTAGACCCTCTAGAAGTGAAACCAAACATACACTAACAAAAAAAATATCTGAATGTTAGGCCACACGTATGTATGTATGGGTTTCAAAGGCTATCGTCATTTTATATGTGAGGAATTAGTCACTTTAGTCCCTAAATGCAGAGAAATTGCAAACCAATCCCTGAATGTAGCTATTGGTTAATTGCAGGGAATAAGGCGGCTAACGAAGTCTACATTCTAAATTGACTAACAGAATCTGCATTCAGGGACTAAATTGACTAATAGAGTCTACATTCAGGGATTATTTTGCAATTTATCTGCATTCAGGGACTAGAGTGACGACTCATTTCCTATTTAGGGACTAAAGTGACTCATCTCCCTTTTATATATCTAACCAAAAAAAATAAAAAAAAGCATACCTAAAATCATAAACTGCATTACGTTTTAATATAAAAATTTGAGAAAATGACATAATTCTGTGTAATCATAAGTGTTGTGTCGGTGTCAAGCACTATCATGTGTCCGACACCTAGAAAGACCTAATTTGAGGAGTGTATGTGCTTCACGGCATTACATTTTAACATAAAAAATTTCGAACACAACAATGCAATTAATATCGCATCATTAAACCATAGGTTATACATTACCTCAAAGACTCTCTTAAAGAAATGAAACGTAACAGCACCTTGAAGAACCAAAGATCTAAAACCATCATCAGGAAACACCAAAAACGACGCAGCACCAGCAACAAAAGCAGGAGTATACAACAACAACATACCACTTTTACTCGACAATTTCATCATCTTCTTCTTCTTCTTATCACCATTGTTATTATCTACGTTCCAGAATTTAGAATAGTTTAAATGCTTCCCTCTAACTTCGTTGAAACCTGCGTTTGCAAGTGAAACACATGTTATGACAGACATGGTGGTGATGAATAGTGATGGTGGGGGTGGGAATAGGAAGTTTAGGAACGTGGAGAATGTCATGGTTTCTTTGTTTGTTTGTGTGGTTTTCTGTGTTGTTTTGGAACTGTGCTTTGGATCTGATGAGAAATATATGATATTGGTTGAGAGAATGTGTGGTGTATATATACGCGGAAACTTACAAACCACACCTTTTTTTAAAATATAATTCTTTATTTTTGGGACTAAAAGAAAAGAAAATATATATATTATAAGAGAAATGTTAACTTGTACGTTAGACACATGTTAAGGTACTATTAATAGAAATTATGTATTGTAAATTATGTCAATTTATTTCTTAAGTTTTTAATAAGGGAAATGTTAACTTGTGTCCTTAGGACACATGTTAAGGATTCCACTAATAGAAATTTTTTATTGGAAATTGTGTTAATTTATTACTTAAAAAATTTAATATTAATTTTTTCAATTAATACTTGCCATTAGTGGCAAGAATTTATAATTACTTTTTTACAATAAATACTTACTACTTGTACTTCGGGAAACCTTATCATGTGCCTAATAACACATGTTAACATGACCCATATTATAATTGTTCGATAAACTATTGGTTGATTTTGCTAACACGCGTGGATTTTTGAGGTATATGAATGAAAAATTTTTGACTATTATTTTTCCAATTTCTCATGCGCTCTATTGGATTATAAAATCCGAAATTTGTTAAGGTGTTTTAGATGTATTTATGGGGTAATTATGTCGTTCGGATTCTATAATTTGAACTGCATAAGACGTGTGAGAGATTAATATTGTATAAGACAAGTGAAAAATCAATAGAGTGGAAAAAGAATGAGTCAATAGTTTTAATACACACATGTATCAATTCAGAAATTAAGAAATAAAGAGCTAAAAAGAAAATAAAATGTTGAATAAATATGGAAGATGCGGGTGTCAATTATATTGTTGGTCTATGAACATAAACTACTTTTTAGGCTGTGTTTTTTCTTTTGTTTATTTTTAGGTTGTGTTTGGTTTAACATTTGGTTTGCATTTTTGGTCCATCATACGCATAAATGGAATTGGTCACCTAGAAAAGTAAGGAACTAATAACAGATTCAATAGGTTGTGTTTGGTTTGCATTAAGTTGGTTTTAATTCATGATAGTGTCAGAAATGATATTGTGTGGTTGGAGAGACTATAATAGATTCAATGCTCTTACTTGATATCTTGGACAAAAGTGTACTAATGTATCATGGACAACTTTAAGTGTAGTACATGCTAAAATACACCCTCACTAGAAAGCAGAAACCCAACGGCGCATTCTAGCAGATAAGCTGAAAATTCACGAACGATACATTGGTGAATATTTTGCAAGTGTATTATCATAGGCTTGTTTGTCTGAATTGGTCCTTTAAAAATATTCTACACCACACTTTTTAACATACTCTTTTTAAAATGTCCTCTCTAAATGGTTAAATTTTGAATGAGTCTCACTTAATTTATATACGATTTAGTGATACACATTTAAATTTCAACAAGTTTTTTATTTTTATTTGAAGAATAAACGTCAACAAGTTAAAAAGACTCATTGAAAAGAGTGTGTTAGAATGTGTGTTGTTTGCATTCTTTCTGTCTTTTATTCACTTGAATTTAAAGACAAGTACTAGAAACAATATCTTTTCAACAATTTCTCTAGCTCCACTCTCTTATTGAGTGAAATCAATGTGAGGTCCATCTATTTCAGAGATGCAAGACAAGTAAGTATGGGAAAATTCTTTTCCAAATTTCAAGACAAGTTTGGAGGAATAAAACACTAAAAAGATGAAGAAAAGGCAAAAACACAATAAAAATTGAAGTAACGTGTCCTGGAGTGCTGCCATGTGTCTCGGATGTGTGAAACATTGTTGAAAAATACTGTTTATAGCACGAATGGCCCTAGGCGCAATGTTGAGAAAAAAAATTATTGTTATGTAGTTTTTTCTCTGCGGGTTTGAGGAAAAAGTTTAGTTTTTTCAACCCAAACCCATCTAGAAACTTGCCTATAAATATAAGAGTTCTAATTAAGAATTATTCATTCAGAACTTGGCGGTTCAAGAGAAAGTCAAGTGCTAGGAGCATCAATAGATGATCAAATTTTTATTCAAATATGTTTTGAGATTAGTATCATTTTTATATGCAAAGGGCTTAATGCTTTCACGAATACTAGGGAGTGTGATATACTTAGTTATTCTGATTGAACATAGGAATAAGCAACATAAGTTATTATGGTCAACTTTCTGAATGTTGCATATTAACTTTATTGTTTCTCCCTTAGTAATATACAGCTAGGCCTATCTATTTAATCTCTACTAAGGACCAGTAAGGGTATGTGGTGAGTAGGGGTGTTTGCGGTTCGGTTTGGATCGGTTTTGACGTAAAAAATCAACCAATCCAAAATATAAATCATATGCGGTTCGGTTCGGTTTGGATGATTATGTTAAAAAAATCCGAACCGTTCCGATCCAAATATATGCGGTTTAATTTGGATCGGTTTTTGGATATCCAAAGTGCAACATGTAATTTTTTTATTAATATTAATACTACTCATACACCGTAAAATATTAGGTTTGATACAAAATATCACACTAATTTATTAAAAAAGTTAACATTACACAAGAAAAATGATTGCTTATATTTGAAATAGATGAAATAGTAATAGTATAGATTAAATTAATGCAATATATAAGATTAAACACCAATAAGAAATATATTAATGCAATCTATAATACTAATAAAATAATAATTAAGTATAAAAATTTACTTTTACGGTTCGGTTTGGTTCGGTTCGGTTTTGAAAAGGCAATCCGAAATCCGATCCGATCATAGCGGTTTTTCCAAAACAACATCCAAACACATCCAAAAATATTCGGTTTGCTTCCTTTAGATGACAATTTAGGAGTTTCTACTATGCCTATGTTTAAATTACCTCTAAGAGAGTAAGTCCCTGACTTAATAGCTATCCGAACGCATATGTATCCTTATAGGATTGACGAACATATACCCCGTATAACATGTATGACTTTTAGGGTGATCGAGGAGAAACTCGACATATGGAGGAACGTTAGATCCCATCGAATAAGTTCTAGCGAATTGATCTTTGTTTATGAACGAATAAGTTCATGGGAATATAGTATTTTTAATTACTCTTAGAGATTAAATAACGTTTACAACCTTCCTCGAAAGGTCAACAGTCAAATAAAGTTTTTCTACTTAAGGTGCAAGACAATTTTTTAGGACTACTATACTCATCTCAAAAAGTAATGATCTTGAAGTTATTTGAAGATTCAAAATGTATAACTTCTCAAACTAAAATGTCAAACCAAAAGTGTAGAGAAGAACTCTTTTAAGGATCAGTTAGATGTGTGAGAGAATTTCGATGCTCAAGATTTAAATAGAAGAAGATATTGGCAAGAGAAATTATGAAGGTAAAAAAGGAAACTAGCCATTCTTGCACCTTATTTATTTGTTTGTTTTTCTATAAAAAGGAGATTAAAACTCCTTCCAAAGTAGTTCATTTTTTTTTCTTCGTAAAATAAGTTTGTTATATAAACACATCCTCCCTCACAAGATTACACATCTTACTAGATGTTTTAATCAAACGATGGTCAAATTTGGGTTGAATGGGGCGCACAAATATCGTCGTGTTTTTGCTTATTCTCTTTTATCTTAGTTCATTGTTTGTGCTTGCTTAAATGCTTGGTTGCTGCTGATTTTGCTCCATATATTAAAGTCTTGGTGTGCGTTTTGTCCCAATTCACAAAATTTTAAAATCAAGAAATTTAGAATGTTTTAAAGACTTAAACTTCTCAATTTGGAACAATTTAGATTGGTATTAAACTATTCAAATAACACAATTACACACACTTCTAATTCAAAATTAACATATTGATTTGACTCGTTTGGTTTATAAAACCATCATTTTGACATAAATGAATTAAGTTCACCAATGTAAAAGGTAGCATAGGTATGTGGGAATAAACACTATGAGACGTTTCATGAGTTTCCTTGTTTTTCCAAGTAATCATTTTCCTTTCTTTTTACTTCATTTCTGGACCAAGCCTTTAGACTCTCCATCTGACCATCTGATGAGCAAAACCGCAAGTGTACGGTTTTACCAAAGTAGTAAAAAGAGAGTATCGTTCCAACAGGGAGTTGTTTAATTTGATTTACTTTTAAGAGATGATTAGAAGAGAGTTTGATTGTAAAGATTTGGGTTTTAAAGGTTTTAAAACAATAATAATAAA
>Ga0228711_1006725_pt1 | contig 16926 bp, 7 predicted proteins | sample MedpolnodulmetaG_2_FD_177996 | JGI IMG/M metagenome (GOLD analysis project Ga0228711, IMG submission 177996) | Root nodule microbial communities from Medicago polymorpha collected in Santa Monica, California, United States - brown nodules | ecosystem: Host-associated > Plants > Roots > Nodule...
AAAATCAATGATTCCATTTTGTTTCAATTTTTTCTGCGCTCCAAAAAGAATATTAATATTTCAACAATATTCAAATGGTAAAATTACTTGGTTGAAAGGCCAAAAAGTTTAATCTAGGGAAGTTCAAAGGTGGGAATAGTCAAAAATTATCTGAGATACATTATAAAAAAATTTGGTCCATTTCTTTTGATTTTCTTTGATCCTACTTTTTCGTAGCCGTATATCTAATTGATGTTGGTGTACATCTTACATAGTTAATGATACATAACTTTTTCAGTTCATCGTATTGGCTCACCCTAAATTAAGTATCGTTCCATCCAATTTTAGAATCTCAATGAATCCCTATATTATTGTCTTTTTTTTTATTTTTTTATCCATTTTGTTATTTATCCCATCCATAATAAGATATGAATGAAACCTCTATTATTCTGTCGAATCTATAACAAAAAGAAAATGTGCATACATATATTTCTTGACTATCTGGGGTTGTCGAAGCGCGGATTACTTTCTTATTTTTATCATTTAGTGAGCATCCTGTATTTCATAAAAATTGGGGGGCGATATAATCTTTACACAAAGGCCATCCTATCCAACTTTCGGGCATTAAAGTACGTTTCAGACGCGGATGATTAACATAAGAGATTCCTAACATATCATAAGATTCCCTTTCTTGAAAATCGACACTTTTCCAAACCCAGAAAATAGAAGGAATTCTCGGATTTTGCCTTGGGAGAAATACTTTTATGCATACCTCTTCGGGTTGATCTAGACTATACTCTATTCTCGTAAGATGATAGACACTAGCTAATAGTCCTCCTGGTGCTACATCATAAGCACATTGGGAACATAGATAATTGTAACCATATACATATAAAATAACAGCAATCAAATGTCAATCATCGGGCTTTATTTGTAAAGTCTCTATTCCTTGGTAATCAAAACCCAAAGATCTATGAACTATTTTGTGTTTGACTAGCCAAGCATATAAATTACCCTACATTTTTTTTCCTTCTCCTGCTTTTTTATATAAGTTTAGTATTAGAATGAAATTTTTGAAGATTGACTTGCTTGCTAGTTCTTATTGTATTTTGTACAAAAGGATCTTGTTTAATTCACTTTTTCGTTTGGCAGAGGATACTTAACTTTTTTATATTTGAAAAATGTGTCAGAGGTTATCTCTGAAATAGATGATGGTTGATAAAATAATTCTTGATTATAATTTCCGGTATGAGTACTGCGTCCAAGATGAAATTTGTGGTTCGTAGTAAAACACCTATTCTCTCGTTGATAACAAATTGGATCTTCATAGATTTCTCGAGATATGCTATGTTGCATAGGTACGGGTAGAGTACCCGATACGATACGAATATCGGTATGAGAATACGGAAATTTTAGAAAAAGTAAGGTACGGATGCATCAATAAAATCATAAGTTTTGTTATAGAATATAATATGAAAGAGTTAAATGCTTCAATTCACAACAAGAAAATCACATTATAAGTTTACAAAGTCGAAATTTAGAGTTGGTTACAACAACAAATGGTGTTCAACTGTGCATGTAAACCTCAAATGGGGTGAACAAACAAAACAAGTTCAGTGTCAAATTCCTCACCTCACACTAGATTTGAGTCTATTTACTATAAGCTTCTTTTTTTTTTTTTTTATAAAACCTTCCATTTCTTTTATGATCTTCTAATACAATAATTAGTAGGTGTTGCAAAGATGCAATCGTTGTTCTATAATTTTCTTCTTCAATTGGCTTTTTTTGGTTCTTCAAGAATTTTTTTATGTACTCAATAAAGGGTTGAAGTTGTTTAGCTCAAATACAAAATAGTATTTGTAAAGAGAGAATCATTGGTTTTAGTTACTCTGTTCAGGTTAATGTATATAAAAGGAAAATGTTTTTGGTGTAAATGAGAGAAAGTAATCATTCTACTATGTACACTCTACTCTACCTTGGATTAAGAAAGAGGGTGGTTCATCTATTTTACATCTCTTCGTGAGAAGTGAGAAAGAAATAAAATTATGAATGGAAAAAAGACCAATGCTTGGAGGTTCTAAGCAGATGTATAACTCATGAGATCCATGACAAATTTCATAATGAAATGTAATGCAATTAGTCCTTAAAGAAGCAAGAATAGGTCAATCACATTACATGAATTGAATGTAAAATTGCAGCGTTGTCAAAATCGCAAGTTGCAGAAAATAGCAGTTTCTTCAAATTTTGATACGCTACAACACTAAAGCGCAACAATAATCTCTATGTAGAATATCACTTACAATATCGGTTTGTTCAAATTTTGCTATGATATTGTGCTACCGTGCCACTATTTGACAACGCTTTAAAAAGTTGAAGCTAACATTGTGATGAAACACAAGCAAATTTTCTTGTGTCCATGCTACTTGATTTGACTTCAAAAACCGGAGAGGTATACTTCGCTTTAGCATCTCCCTTGTCATTGCGCACCATATTTTCTTTCTGCAAGTACCAAAAACTCTTGGAATTCTTGTAAGCATGGTCTCTAGGACGAGGGTAGCTTTGATACTTGTAATTTGATGGATTGAAAACAGGAATTTCTTTCTCAACTCTATCCTGTGACTTGTCTCCATGTAGATGATACTTGGGTGGATTGTAGAGTGGAGATTCGTTCTTTGACACTGAATTTTTTCTTAGACAATTCTCTATCACCTTAGCCTCTTCCTTCAATCTTTCTCTCATGTCCTTAATGTTTCTTCTAACTTTACTAGATATTGATTTGCTGATAATGTTCCATGGCTTGAAACTTGAACCATTAGAATTGCAAGGAACAATGTTGGATTTATATGGAATTTTGTTGCACTCAATGCAGAAGCTATTGTGTCTTTCGAAGTTAAAAGCTTTTCTTTTTGCAGCATCAGATAGACATGTATATGCCTAAAGAAAGAAAGAAAAATGGAGAGTTCAGTTTTCACTTTGATCCAATTTGGATAAAATTGTAAACTGACATTTAGAGTAAAATTTATAAAAGAATCTTGCAAAAGCTAGTTGTAATAATATTTTGCATTTCATTTTTTTGTATTCTCAAGCTATGATTGTAGTTCTTCATAAACACATGTAGCTAATAAGGACTTTTCCTCAAGTAAAGAATTATAAATCAATTTTTGTTAAAAAGCTCCCTAAATCAGAAGCTAAAATAACAATATGTTCATTTCAATTAGTAATTGATAGGTTCAGTAATTTATGTGTATCTAATTCAAATCACACAACTTGTATTTATATTTGTGTTACTCAAAGAATATTAACAAGTAATCTAGGAAGTTGAACAATTTAGGAATATTGATAAATGTTCTTAATTCTAACAGTAATATATAGTTGCTTAGTGCATGTTTGAAAAGCTATGAAATTGCGGTGACACTATACATTCACTTGTCACTGTGATTTCGTCACTTTTCAAACATGCACTTCAACACCCTATGTACCAATGTTATTTCGGCAAAAGTTACACTTTAGAGTTTCTACAAAATCACAAATTTATTTTGAGTTTGCCAAATTTTGTACTTATCTTATAAACTAACCTCAGAGACAAGCTTGAATGCAATTTCAGACTTGGGATGTTTATTCTTATCTGGATGAAGTTGCAAGGCTGTACATAGCAACAAATTAATTAATAGTCAAAAGAGACAAACCAATACAAATTGCATTCAGCCATAAATAAAAAGTTTCAAAATCATAACATACCAAGTTTATGGTATTTCTTACGAATGGTATTTACACCTGCATTTTCTTCCACCTATGATATGAGATCCAAGAAATGAAACATGTACTACTGATGAAGTTTTCATAAATTAATCAACAAGGAAAATAAGGATAATGAAAAAACTTACACCAAGAATGCAATACCAATCAATGAAATGTGCATTAGAGGAAAGTGTATGAACACATAGAACTGAACGGTTGGAAATGGAGCATATATCTAATACCAACTGGTTTTTGTAATCTGATGATTCTTGTCCCATTCTTGATTCTTCTCATTTCAAATGTACAACAACATAGAAAATGTAAAAAGAGGTTATTCTATTATTAAATACTATACTATAAGGCTATGTTTGATTTTCTTTGTTTGTGCATTAATAGTAACGGAAGTGGAGCGGTTTCTTTTATTTATTTTTGAATGATAATAAAAATAATTAAAGAGCAAAGACATATATGGGAAATTGGGAGTAGAGTAGATAGATATTTTGAAGTGGTTTATGATTAGTTGGTGGGAACAAAAACAAAGAAACAAAGGATGTAATGGAGGGTTTAACTTTAATTTCTCCATATGGCACCATTTGAGAAGGACAAGGACGATTTTGGCTGTAACGTTTTTCTTTTTCTTCTTTAAATCTTTTCTAGTTTGGGATCTTGTTAAAATGAAAAGAAAAAAAAAAAGGAATTTAGTTTCTTTTTCATTATTTTTTTTTGCTATTGGTTCCAAAGAGTTTTGAAACTCTCACACACTTGGTGATGAGAACTTGGAATCCACACCTAGCATATATCAAATGTTTTTGTAGGATTTTATAATCTGAGGTGTATTTAAGGTATATTTTTATTTTTATTTTGTCCTAGAATCTTGTAATTCACTTTTTTCTTAATTGAATCACTTAAACATATACTAATTAATTAATGGTTTGATTTGAGATTTACTTTTAGGGGAAACCTATATAACTCTAGTTCTTGGAGTGATTAGTAATAGGGCATGCCAATCTTGTCTAAAGAAAGTACTAGTGCAACCAATGATAAAATGGAGTATTGGCTCAACCAATTTTATTTTTTTTTATTTGGACAAATTCAAAAGTACATCATTGTAAAGTATGAGTTAATTTTTTACCGATCATCAATATCATTTATTTGTCAAATAAAAAAAACAATATCATTTATTCTAACTATTATGATCAATGAATATAAATCACTAACTTCAAGTAATTAGTATGGTTCGATCTCGATTAATATCTTTAAAGAGATGTAAATATAAAGTTCCAAAACAAAATTACTATTTAAAACTTCTTAACATGTGCAAGTTTGCACATGATAGAAAAACTCAAAATATAAAATATGTGCTTTAAGGTCTAACCTACCTTAAATATGAGCATCATCACCTCACCTTCAATTTTTCATTATAAAAACATTGAATATAAATCTCTGGTTAGATAACCAAAATCAATGTGACATTGACTTTCAAAGATTCTTTGGTTCATAATTTATTAGCATTACTATACTATCACGGTATAGTAAAGAATTAGAAACCCGCACAGTGTTGACGAAAAGGGAATACCCCTCCATTTTGGGTACAAGAAATCCTTTGCAGGCACATAAATACTTTAATGAAACAGATTAAATACGACACGTATATCAATAAGTTGTACCCAGCAAAAAATATTAATACTATTAACTATTCATACATTACTTGTACAAAAATGGTGTTAGAGCATCAAGATTCTTATCAAAACTATTTTGGTAATATGATACAAGAACTTGTAAAAAATTGAATAAAAAAATTTCTGCTTATTAGTACTAGTATTTTGTATATGCATGGGTATCATAAATTTTGTTTTTAGATTGGGAAGCCGGCAACAGCATCTAAGATAGACTTTGTTTTGTGAATGAGACAAATAAATCCTTGAAGGGAGTAAGAGGCTACAAATTGTCAAATTTGTTTATATAATTATATGAAGCTCCCAGAGCCCAATATACAGATCAATATAATAATATGATGGAATTCAAAATCCAATGTAAACATTAGGGAGTAACTTCAATGGTCCCGTTAAAAAAACCACTTCAATGATACTTATCTAAATCCGATCCAACATTTGGGAGTATTTTTGAATATGACTTTCAAAATCATGTGTAGTTTTTTAATATATGAGCTGCATAAAAAAATTTACTTTACTTTTATAATATTAGATTTTATCTTTTTTCCTATTTTTAAAGTTTTTCTTTTTGAGAATAAAGATTACATCATTTCAAAATTAATAAAAGAAGATATTCGTGAATTTAACTCAATTAATAAGAATATTGCATAATTTATGTAGGAGTTATGATTCAAATCTAACCACCTGCTTATTGTCCTTAAAAACAGAATTTCTAACCATTGAGCTAATTAGGCATGGCAATGGGGCGGGGTGAGGGCAGGTTTTGCCTTCCTCATCCCCATCCCCTACTCCTATATACTTACCTGTTACCCTACCCATACCCAACGGGGATGAGAAATTGAATCTCATCCCCGTCCGAAATGGGTTCGGGTATTCCCGCCCCATCCCCGTAGTGAATCAATTTTTTTTAATAAAAAATAATTTTATTAAGCTTCAATGGTAATGTTGTAATGCATTATCCAACAATTTGCGTTCATTTTAGCATTTCCTTACCGAATAATTCAGTTGCTTCTTTAACTATCAATGAAAGTTCTTATATCATGACAATTATCAAACCAAATAACATGACATATCATTATCAACCCAACCCCCTCAACAAAAACAAAAACATGACATTTCTACAATCGGGTAGGGTTTGGGTATGGGTTCGAGGTGGGTACATACATCCCCGTTACCCGCCCCGTACCCGTATTTTGAAATTGGGGAAAACCCAAACCCAGTCAAATTGGGGAAAACCCTTCAAATCGGGGTTGGTTTAGACGGGTATCCATGGGCACGAATTTTGTTGCCATGCCTAGAGCTAATTGAAAGAAAGAAGAAAAAAAAAACCATACAAGATAGAATATGAAAAACTTGAAGGCATGATCTATCCTTTTTTAGGCTAATTGAGAGTGGATTGATTTATTGTCAGATCTATTGTTGGATTCGCAGGTTGGGCCATAGAACAACAAAAACAAAAGCAAAAAAAATGTCACAAAATACATATTAAGAATATAGTTAGCAAGTTTATCTTGTATAAAAAAAAAAAAATTGAAAATATAAAAATAGCAACAGAAAACAAGGAATAAAGATCATTGTGAATAAAAATGTACCTCATGGTCAACATTGGTGCCTTTATTATAAATCAAATACGGCTCTTACTTTTTCCATTTTACAATCTTCTTACGGGTTTTACAAAACTTTTTCCATTTTACAATCTTCTTACGGGTTTTACAAAATTTTGAAAATAACTTTATTTGTATATAATCTGAACTACTTTTTATTGATTTTTGGATTATAAAATCTGATTTGTGTTTAATCGAATTTTAAAGCATATTTTCTAAACAAAGTTATAAATTATTAAAACGGCAAAAAAGAAAAAATTATAAAAAAAAAAGGCATAAATTTTAAGAGATGTGGTACAAATTATCAAGATTAAACACATTTTATAACTTGATCAACAATTCATAATACATTTACATTAACGTAATGCATATTGCTTTAAACCATTAGACTTCTACTGTTAAATCTGTGGTAAGAAGATGGATGGAGAAGGAGAGGAAGATTTGTCATCCCTCTCGCACATCCTCAAAAGGGAGAAGATAGAAATACAAAATGACAAAGTGGTATAAGGAGACTCTGATGAACAACCTCAAATCTAGATTTATCTTTAATGCAAATTTGCAGAGTGGTCCATCATCCTTTTACCATTCATATTATTCCTACAAGATGACATGAACCTTTGTATGAAAGGTCGACAAACATTGACATCGTAAACTACTCAAAAAATGTATGAAAGTGAATGAGAGAATGTGGGTTGGAATGAGAATTTGTGAAGGATGGATAGGTATTTATAAGGGCTATGCATGCATAGAGTGTAACGAGCAATCAAGAGAAAGAGAAAAATGTGCTCAATGTGTCTGACTAATAAAGGGACAAAAAATACATATTAAATGAGTCAAACTTGTTGACCAAGCCACCATCCATAATATGTGACCAGTTTGGATTATATAATCTAAGACATTCTAGATTGTGGTTGGCTAGTTCAGCTAATATAATCTGAAACAATTCCCAAAATGTTTCGAATTACATAATTTTAACTAGTCACATATTGTGTTAAAACTTGTATGTTGGATGGTTTGAGACATTTTGGATTATATAATCCAAATCAATCAAGTACATGATTTTTTTTGATGGTCCACGATGCACATAAACTTCTATAAAATTGTGTTTTTGGTTCATTTGCAAACTGCACAATAGAATCATGAATACTTATCCAATAGATGTTAACATCAAACTAGCGGCAATGTACTACAACAATGGAAAACATAATTTGTTTAGGTCTATGTTGATGTCACACTGTCTCGTTTAAAGGACCAACCGGAAGAAATTAACAGTCATCTCACCAAATAGACACAAGATAGGTGGACATTGCTGAGCATCGTTTAGTATCTCTGTCCGTCGGTAGACTCGGAGGGAAATGTCTGGTTCATCCAGGATAAGCTCCAGAACAATGACAACGTGAGAACAATGTTCTCTATATTTCGTCAGCATAGTTCGAAGGGGCCAAACGAGTTACACGATGTCTTGGACAGATCCTTCCAAGATCTTGCAGATAGTTTGATTCAACACATGACCTATGAAGAAATCAGGGTTTGCATGGATAGACCACATAAAGATTTAAGTTTGGCTCGTCCATAATCTTGTGTGTGTTTTATTATGTTGTTTTACGTTTTTTAATTATGTTATTGAAAATATGTTAATGAAATTGTTATGTTTAATGTATGTTGTTGTAGAATTTCATTTAACACCAATTTTGTTATATTTTATGTGTTATATGCACACTTCGAATTAGAGGAATGTTAGGGTCACACCCTCTAACACACTCCAATCACAATTGGCCAAGTCAAAATTATGTTACTTGCTAACCGGCTGTGTAGGTTGAGAAACTACCCTTTGTTAAAAAAAAAAAATTAAAATTATTTGCATTTTTCCTTTAGATCTGTAACAATTTAGCTCTCGATCTCAAGCTCCTTCCAATCTGTCTTGGTCGCTGTTATTGCCATTGTTTATGTCCAAAACTCTTCTAGTTATTTCTGAAACATCTTCATCGCAAGATCTATTGTATTTTCTGCGAAATTCAACCCCTCTCTCTCTCCAATATATAGATTTTGATTAGATTAACTGGCCTTTTCTGTGTCTATCCTTTGCAAACTGCCGATGCCACCAATTTCTAAACGATCTAAACCACTTTCGAGATATGGGTTCAATTTTTTCTGTGAATTTTTTAATCTGGACTTATTGAAGAAGAATATCATCAACATTTGCTTCAGTTGTGAGATTCTGTTTTGAGTTGTTTAAACCCTTTTATGTAATGTTCTGACTTAAATATATTTTTTTCCTTACAACTTTGTGGCCGAAGTAAAAAAAAAATCTTAACATGTTTTCACTTGCCAATGAAATTTTTATATGGATTGTTGTAGTTTGTTTTTGTAAAGGATGGATTGTTGAATGTGAGAGCACAGTGGAAGAAACTTTTGGGAGTTGCAATTGCAAAGGAAGACAAAAGGTTAAATCTAAATGATAAAAATAAAATCAAATAAATGGTTACACATTCTATTAGTGAAGCCGATAACGAGTAAAATCAAATAAAAAGTGGTTGACGTGGTCAATTGTGATTGGAGTGTGTTAGAGGAGTGTGTTAGAGGGTGTGTCCCTAACATTCCTCTTCGAATTATATAATTTGAACCAATCTAAACCATACCAAACCCTCCAAACCTCCATTTTTAACATATTTCGAGACTGGTTCAAATTATATTAATCAAAACATTCTGGGAATAAATTCAGATTATATAATCCGAACCAACCCATAATGTGGATTGAGGCATTACGAGAAAATTTTGGACATTTTGCGACATGTTGAATTATTTTTGGTCGGTTTGGCATTTCAATTGTTTCCGTTGACCTATAGTTACGGAGTGCATTCTTCACTTTTCATTCATTCTATGGTTTTTTTTTCTTAATTTTCATTTTGGGAGTGTTTGGGCATTTTAAAAGTCTCCTTTAACTTTGTATTTACAGTCTAGCAATGTTTTATGTTTACAAATAGTCTTGCATTTTTCACTTCTCATTTACTATATAGTTTTCTGGCTTAATTTTTATTTTTAGAGTGAGTTATGATATCATGGTCATTGTTGACCACTCAAGTTATCCCCAAAATTATTATGTAGTTTATGTGTGGCGTACGCTGGTTAGTATAGACTTTCATATTAATCATAATAAAAATTGTGAGTTTTGATGTGTTTCAGATTTTATAATCCAAAAATCAGTAAAAAGGTAGTTCAAACTATTTAATACGAACACGGGTATTTTTGGAAATTTTGAAGGGTGTGTGTGCTCTTGATTTTCGGATATCAAACCATTAATTGATTTGAATCGTAAAATCTTTGAACTCTCTACTTTTATTCGTGGGAAGAGAAAAAGAGAGAAAAACCCTTAGAGATTGTGGATCCGGGGGTTGGTTTCGCGAAGGGAATGTGTTAAGCACCCTACACGACTACGGTACTCCGTAGGAACCTCTTGCCTAAATTATCTTGTGCTAAGTTATTTACTTATTTTGAAAATAGTTGCCTAAATGTCTAAGTGAAAGAATGGAGGGAGAAGAAATATGTTTTTGGTTATTTTTATTTGATTTGGAAGGATTAACTCATTTGCCTACATACCCTAAAAAGGGATCAAAACCAATGTAATTCACTCTTAAAAATTATTTGGTGGATTGAGTTATTTTTAGAGTTTTTGAAAATGGTTTTAAAAAGAGAAAAGAGAACTCAAAGGCATAGAAGAATAAAAAGAAATGTGGTTGATTGATTTTAATTAAAAGAAATCCAGGTCTAATATGGATATTAAGGTTGCTTAAAATTTGATTAAGAAAATAAAAGGAAAACAAACTCTTGGGTTAAAATCCAAGGTTTCTCAAGAAAATATTTTTGAACTTTGACATATTTGATTTTTTTTTGGTAAAAAAAGATTTTTCTAAGCTAACGGTAAAAAACTTAACGTAACGTAATAAAAAACGAGAAATTCACAAAGGACGTTGGATCCCAAGCAAAATCTCAAGTTATTGAAACGAACCTAAAATTACTAATAGTTTGATTTTAAGAAATTTTTTGAAGTCCAATAGTTAACCTAATTGGTCCCTAATTCATTTTGGTCCTCGATCACAGATATTACATAATGCGGTAAATAAATTGTGGTGTCGGTGCATTTTTATTATATGAGTGTTACATCAAGTCTAAATACATTCTATGGTCTCAAGAGAAATATAAATGACAAGGATAGAAATGCATGAATTACATTAAATCCTATTATACACACTAAAATTTAATGATAATAAAATAAAATGACAAAAATTAAAGATGCATGAGATGATGAACAAATATAATGCAAAAAAATATAAAAAAATAATAATGAAAAAAAACAGTTAATAAACAATTAATACAAAGCAAGATATTTTTGTGAATTTAGAGAAAAAAAATTTAAGTGAAAAAGGTGCAGGAAGTAAAAAACAGTGATGTATTTAGCAAAAATTAAAAGAAATTGGGCTTAAGACAAAAACATTGGGCTCAGGCTGGATAGATCTGGACCATTAGATGAATCAGAAGGTCCAGACCTAACTCCAGGTAAACTCATCACAGCCACTAGATCTGAGATCCAAAGGTTAAAAAAACACATCAAATACACACTAAAAAAGGAATGAAGTGACAGTAAAGCAGCGACCGTCAGATCGTAGATCTGACGGTTGAAACAAAAGGTATACGGTACAGCACAGAGCAAAGCGCACAATATAGCAAACAAAGGAAACAACAGTATCCGTCAGATCCAAGATCTGACGGCTCAAATTAAGGTTTTGATGAGAGGCATTCATATTTTTCTTGAGGTGTTCATGATGTTTATCTTTTTTGTTGATTTTTTTGTGATTTGATCTGTAAAAGATGGAAAGAGAAAAGGAATAGTGTTTTTTGGGTGATGTGATGGCTGCGGCTACAGTGATTCGTCCCCGGTCAATGTAATAAATGCTAGTATTTATACTGCTACAATTAGGGTTTGCAGGGAATATATGGTGAGGTGGCTCTCTATAATTGGACAAGATGAAAATATGGACCTATGAAAAACCGACACCTGGACTTGGATCAATAGACATTAAAAGGGACTAAGAAAAATAAAACAAAGACTACTCTCCTCTCTAAAAAAACGTGACTTAAGGAAAGAAAAAAAAAGAAGAAAAGAAAAAAATAAAATGAGAATGGAAACAAAATAAAATAACAAAACCATAAGGTAAAAAAGGAATTTAAATAATGACAATTAAAAATAATAAAGATGTAATAAATGAAATAATAAAACTTAAAACTATCCTTTTCGGTGACCAAAATGAGGTATTTTAAAATACCTCTCTGCCGAAATTTCGTCTGAAACAACGAAAATCCACGACTTTAAAAAATACGAATAAAATGGCTAAAAACAGAGAAAAGTGGTCAAAATTTGGGGTATGACAGCGTGTGAAAAGAAAGTAGGCTGGGAAAAGTAACCTCCGTCAAATACTAGCTACTTTACTTTAGTTGTGGCTCATATTTGGGTCAAATAGCAAGACTGATTCTTTTCTCATACTATGAGTTTCTCACACGTCCTATGCAGTTCGGATTTTAGAATTCGAACGACATAAAAATTCCATAAAACCTCCAAAAAATACATTGAAATATTTCGAATTTTAGAATCCGAATAAGACGCGCAAGAATCTCATATGCTGGAAAAAGTAATGGCCAAATAGCAATGATGATAAAAAGTCATATGTGCCAAAATGATTCTAAATTCTTAGGAGCTTGTTTTTCCATCCTCCATAGTTCTTAATAAAACGCTCATGTCCAAACCCAAAACGTGTCATTTAAATAAATAAAAAGGTTAATATGTCTTTACCCCTATAATTTAGACGAGTTCTGGTTTACCCTCCTATAAAAAAAAAGTTTAGATTCCAACCTTATAATTTGAAGATTCTTTCGAAATAGACCCTGTGATTTGTAGATTCTTTCGTTTTAGACCCAGAGATCATCTGACTGTGCAAACATGAAGACGTGGCACGCTGAGTCATCATTTTTGGATGATGTGGCACGCTAACTGCATAATTAATTTTGTTTTTAATTTTTTATTTTCATTTATAATAATTTAAAAATAAAATAACTGAAAATTAATTTTAAAAATATAAAAAAATTCAGATTATTTTTTTCAAAATTGAAAAAATCAGAAAAAAAAATCAGATTTTTTTAAAAATTTAAAAAATTCGAAAAAATCAAAAACAAATTCAGATTTTTTTTCAAAAAATAAAAAAAATTCAGATTTTTTTTTCGAAAATTTTATTCCAGAATTTTTATAATATCTTTTTCGAAATTAAAATATTAGAAAAAATTATTATTATTATTTTTTACGAAAATGAAAAATTCTTGAACTTAATGTATTTCAAAATTTTTGAAAATAATTAGAAAATATAATTCGAAAAATTTAAGATTTTTCTTTTGAAATTAAAAAGTTTGATTTTCATTTTTATACAAAAAATAAAAATTTTGGAAAATATTTTTCGTAGTAAAAAAATCCCTGAATTTTCTAAAAAAAAGATTTTTAGTAAAATCAAAATTCCTGATTTCTTTTCTTATTTTTTTATTTTCCTGAACTTTTTTTTAATTTCAAATTTGTTTTTCTAAATATTATTTTTTTATTTTAAAAATTAAATTCCAGAATTTTTAATTTATTTTTAGAAAATTCGGTTTTTTTTCAAAAATATATTGTGTTTTACAATTGTTTTTATTTTCAAAAATGAATTTTCAGATTTTTAAAATTAATATAACTTCAATTATATTATTTTTTTCATTTTTAATTTTTCAAAAATAGGCAAGATGCCACGTTTGTCCTTATAAAAATAAAAAACAAAATTATATATACAGTCAGTGTGTCACATAATCAGATATGCATAGTCAGCGCGCCACTCAGCATGCCAAGTCAGCATTTTGTCCAATCAGATGACCTCAGGGTCTAAAAGGAAAGAATCTTAAATTACAGGGTTGAAATCTAAATTTTTTTTTTACAGGGGTAAACCATAACTCGTCCAAATTACAGGGGTAAAGACATATTAACCCAAAATAAAAATGTGAACATAGAAGTAGTTCTCAAATATTTTTCATACATTAAAATTTGTAAAAATCTTCCATCAATATGCACATAACAGTCAAGGAAAGGAAATCACATAACCTCGTAAAGTAACTAAGGGGAATGATTTTCCATCTCTCCTCGTTTCCAATACCACACACATTCTATATGTCAGTTTCAATAAAATTGTGTATATACTAATTGATAGCACGTTTGTGGCCCCTAAGACCCCAAATTTTAATAACAAAAAGCATATGACCACTCATATATTCATCCTAATTCGACAAAACAACAACCTCATCTAAATTATCATATAAAATAATGAGATTGAGCTGCCTAAATTTTAAAGACGACATCCTACTATCTTCATATATCTCTAAAGATTCCGAATGAAAAAAACAAACAATGAAATTAAAACACTAATAATTTGCAGTTAGAGAATAGTAGAAAAACTTTGTACAAAAGAAAAAGAGAATAGTAGAAAAGTGTACTAGAATGAGACAATGGAAATACAAAAAAGTTGAAAATTTAAAGTACACATAAATTATTCTTATGCCTTAGTCACAAGTTAACCATTTGATAATTGTTGCATGCTACCACCTCTTTTGCAATCTTGAAGGTTCATTTTGTCATGATATAACTTCAACTGATGTGATGCATCATTCTACTTAAAACAATTCACAAACTTCAGCAAAAACATCTCCTCAGAAATCAAAAATGGTGTAATCAAGCTAGCATTCTTGTCTATCAAACCTTTTGCTACCAAATGTTGAACAACAAAACCTCTTGGAATGACCCTCTTTTCCAAACTAAGTCCAAAAATATTTGTCCCTTTGACAAGTTCCTTAGCATCCCAACCCAACTCATTTACCCAAACCTCCAACACATTATTGATTTTATCACATGATGCTAACATACAATTAGGTTGTCTCCTAAAGGCTTCCGCAACATTTTCATCACACCAACCCCATTTCTTAAAGGCATCGACTTTATCGCGATTTTCTCACGGTAAGTTTTGCTAGCAATGCTATACTAAAAGCTGATTTCAAAGGGTTAAACCCCAATTTCTTTAATTCTTCAACTTCACTTAGCAATTGATTTGAGGAAAATACCCTAGGCCATTTTCGAAGCAATGTGACAATGTTCGAATCAGAAACTCCAAAATCAACCAACAATTTAACATTAGTTCTCATCCTAGTACAACAAAAAGAAAGTGGATTTCGGATTATGCAAGTCAATGTTCTTCATCGGATTTAAGGTAACTAATTAACAATTCATATGTTGGAATAATGTGATTGTCTAAGCTTCGTCGAAGAAACATTGGTGCCTTGGTCACAATGTAGATAATGTCAGTATTAGAACAACCTTTGCAGAGTAAAAATTGAAACTTTGGGAGAACCCTTTTGTATGGGTTACAAGAAAGTAGCCATGGTTCCTTTGTAATGATGTTGTGCAAGTTGGGGTTTGAGAAACCCCATTTTTTGAATAATTCTACAACTGAATCAGGCTTGTTCGGTGTGTTGAAACGGGCTTTTCTGGATGTTTCTAGAGCAGAATCGGGTGAAAAACCAAGATTGTTGATGAGGTAGGACTCTGCAAAGGAACATGGATTTGAAGAAGAAGTGTTTGTGGTTGCATTTTTTGAGTAATGTATGTTGATGGGTGTATGATGTTGGTGTCTGATAAATGAAGTTCTTGAGGTTGAGGTAAATAGTGTTGTAGTGTTAAGAGTAAAAATGTGAATTTTTGTTGGAAAAGTGATAGGTTTGGAATCACAAAAGGATGATAGGATATTGGAGAAAGCTTCCATTTAATTGTAGAAGGTTGATTGAAGAGAAATATTTGACGTTTGAAGAATAATGGGAGGGAACTTCAAATGGTTTTTGATTTGAAATTTAACCTAACTAAATGATACATAAATCTAATTTTTAATAAGCATGGCAAATCTGCTCCGATGAAACAAACTAAATGCTTGACAAATTCTATTAATGGTGTGTTCGTTTCAAAGTTTATAATATGATTCCCGGAAATATGAGATTGGAATGCAACATTCCCATGTTTGTTTCAAGTTTTGAAAATTTGTTCCCAGGAATGTTATTTACACATGATTTCTTCTATTCTTATTCCCATGCTTAAAGGATGGGAATTTAAAGGATGGGAATAAAACTCAACTTCCTATAAATTCTCACTATTACTCACAACTAAGTTAGCACTCCAAAGAACCTCCAAATTCATTTGATTTACAAATTAAGGAAATATACATTAAATTTTTAAGAAGGACACACACACATATATATTCACATGGATACGATACTATACTTACACTTTATTACTGTTGTATAAATTAGTGATATCAATTATCTCTAAATAATAATCAACATATACAAATATAAGCATCAATAAAATATAGGTAGAAGAGAGAACAATAAACTTATCTGTTCTTAAAACTGCGGTGATTTGAAGTCGGCAAATCGAAGTGAACAAACACGAAACAATAAAAGGTTATAACCTGCTAAACAGTAATCCGTTATATAACATGAGGCGTGACAAAGTCACTGTCCTTAAGGTTTACCCGCCTCATAAGCGCATATCCTCCCAAGATACAACATGTTCTTCCCTGATGTGAATTACATCAGAGGTGACAGAACAACTTGAATCTGATAAAACACATAAATGATGCACCCAGAAAACCTAAACTTGATTTTCTAAGGAAGAGAAAATTAAATTTTTTTTCCTACCGATCATGGCTGAAAAATAAAAGGAAGGTTTCTGTCACTTTTTTTTTTGTACGTGTGTCAACAGAATTTATATCCAAAAATTGTTTATTGAATAAGCAATTAAAAGTATTAAAAATAGCTAACAAAAA
>Ga0228711_1006726_pt1 | contig 16926 bp, 7 predicted proteins | sample MedpolnodulmetaG_2_FD_177996 | JGI IMG/M metagenome (GOLD analysis project Ga0228711, IMG submission 177996) | Root nodule microbial communities from Medicago polymorpha collected in Santa Monica, California, United States - brown nodules | ecosystem: Host-associated > Plants > Roots > Nodule...
ATATTTAATAAAAAATATATATTTTAAATAAATATATATATATATATATATATATATATATATATATATATATATATATATATATATGTATCATGTATGTATCTATGTATAATTGTGGAAAGGAAGATTTAGTAATAATAATGGCTTGAATGTCCATATTACAACTGTCTTAGGTGAAATTTAAACTTTGTCCATTAATGTTACAAATTCAAGCTCTAACATTTGAGCTCACACCTCTTGGACAATAAACAAGAAAAAAATATTGATTAGAGACATTTAACATTAATTGAAATTTTATAAATGTCTTCTTGAACCTCATAAGAGGTAAAATCTATTTAATTGATGTTAACAAAGAAGAATGTTTTTACTTATAAAGAGATCAAAAACTTCTATTTATCGCATGTGAAGGAGAAAAACATGACTCAAATTCTCATGTTTGTTTATAATTTCATCATCTTTGTTTCTTTGTTTCTTGTTGTAACCAATCCTGGTATGTAGTTTTTACACCCTTTTCAAATTTATCTTTTACACAATATTATGTCACATGTTTGTAAAATTCCTTTTTTCTTTTTTGAAAATGCAGAAAATTCTTGCGTTACTAACGATGATTGTCCAGAGGCGGTTTTCTTTGTGACTTTTAGATGCATTAATAATATTTGTGTACGCATTAGATAGCAATAAACATATTGTTCGAACTCAGTACCTTGAAGTTACAAGGTTAAGGTTTTGACAATGGACATATCATTTATGTTATGTAGATTCTTAATATACTTATATTTCATAAAATTTATGACAAGATGTTTATTTTCTTACCATTTCAAATTTAGTAAATAATATTTTTTAAACATTACCATGTTTATGTGTTAGGATTCTCAACTATTATTAGAAAAAATTAGAGAGGCCTATCACAATATTGTTAGTGTGTTGATGATCGATTTAGCAATTGTATTAAATTCACATTGTGTAATATAATTTATAAGTTCGTCTCCATAAAGATTGTAAAATTTCTACTCAGCCAATATGATTATAATTAGGATGTTTTAATTGGGGGGATGCACTTGGCAATGATTGGTTCACTTTAACGAAGTAAAAACAATTAAATGAAAGATTAGGTCATGTTCGACTTCCTTCTTTTTTGCAACTTGGTAATCGGGTCCAGGGCATACAATTGTTTACTTAGTTTCACGAGCATCTAATAAAATAGCAAAGCCCAATGTTTTGGTACTTAATTTGATGCTTCTATAAAAACCCATTAATATCTTAGATGAGTCTGTGGCCATTGAAGGTTTCACCGCGCGTTAAAACTCTTTTGATAAAGACGGTAATAGAATATATCTAAAGTTATTGTAGATTGAACAATTAATATTAGGTCATGCATCAAAACCTAGGGGTAATAGTCGTTCAAGACCTAGATAGATTTATTGACATTCTTAAATGCATAAAAATCATCGAGAACAAATATTAACCAAATAAAACTAAGTAACTCAATTTTCTTTAAAGGTACCCAACGAATTACATGGTTCAAGCATCTACAAAAAAGGTCATCTACATGATCTAACCTATAAAACTAGCTACACATTACAACTAAAGATAAACAACAACATATGTATAAAAATACATGAATAAGGGATAACCATTTGATGATTACATGCCTGTGAGATGTTTATGTCGCTCAAAGCCTTCCACAATCGTGTTTTGCCGCTTTCTGATCGCTAAAAATTGTTTTTTTTCACTAAAATATGGTGTTCCTATTTATAGCTTCATGTTCCCCTCAATTTATGGAAAAATTTGTGCAATCGTAAATATACCAATGGGGAAGCATGTCTGTATCTATCTATGTTGCGCGACGAATCACATAGCACATATCTCGAATGTACCAACATATGACTCCCTTTTTCTTATTTATTCCTTGTTTCATTTATCCTCGCTGAACCATCTAGAGTTATTATACCCCAATAGAGTTCGTGATATATCTTCTATATAGTATAACACGACTAAATAGGTTTCTGGTTTATGTGATTTATCATGGTTTCAATGTCTTGAATGTGTAACCACACCTTCCATTATTCATCCCTCGATTTGTATTTGTTAGAATACTCACCTAAATCATATAGAAACAAACTAACATGACGTTAAAATAACTCCTAATAACTGCTAAGTATATGATATGGCAGGCCGTCTTTACAGCCCCACACCTGAATTGTTGCTTGTCCTCAACAATATACTTGTAAAATAAAACTCTATAGTAAAATAACAACACTCATTGAATAATAAAAATTCCAAAAGTCTTTACCTCATCAAGTAATGGAGCCAACAATTTATGTTGCATTCTCCTGCTCAAAATACACCAGATATCCAAAATTCAATCTAGTAGATCCAACTAAATACCACATATATAATAGCTAAAACATAATTTTTTTTCTCAACCTCACTTGTCCACTAAATCATTGGAAAATGGTAATCACTATGTTGACACGTGCATTCCACTTAATCATACAACTTGAAGACATTCAAAACTCGAATTTAAGTTGTTACAAAACACACACTTTTGGAGGACTTTATAGGTTATAACCTGGCTTAGGTAAGTGATGGATAAATTTGGGAAAGTAAGTTAAAATTCGAGTTAGATATCCACTACTTATTCTTCTATACAACAAACCAATAGTTACTAAGCAATTTCCCCATTCAAAATTTGTACAAATATAACTTTTAAATTTTATATGAAGTTCCATATTTTAAGAGGTCGTGACGCTTAACTTTTAATTTTTTGAAGAGACCTACTTAAATGAGTGTAACATAGTTCTCTGCTATCCCACCTCAGACTTAGGATGTTGTGAATATCATAGGCAACCTCAAAATTAAAACCAACTATGATAAATATTTTAACGCTTCTACCTAACTCCATAGAGGGGAAACAAAATTTAAAATTTAGGTCTAATTGTCTTCTAATGTAATGTAGTGTGTCACCGAAATAAAGGCTCTCGGAACATACAAAATAGTTTGAAAAGGCTCTGGAAACCAATAAATTTTCTTCAATGTGTGTATAATTAATAAACAAGTATAGAATGAACTCAAGTTCAATAAATGAAAACATGGATGGAAAAACTTCACTTGAAAGTAAAGTGTAGACAATGGATAATATTTGGGCTCAAAAGATCTCACCGGTCATGATTTAGTTAAAGTTATGCTAGCTATCACTTTAAATGCTTCCATCTTTTTTCCCGTAAATCCCACCTTTTAGAATTTGAGCAATACATTTCAAATATGTCTACAGAAAATAGAACTTAGAATTTGGAATTCTGATCAATAGAGCATGTTGTTGTTAAACTGGAAAATTTCATGAAGCAAGCAACATTTATTGAAAAATAGGGTAATAATAATCATAAAAAAAATCATGTTAACGTGACTAAATCAAAGTTGTCTTAGCAAAAAATAAAATTAGAAATAGTTGTAAACATCACGGGTTTCCTACCATGCACCATGAAACTTTTTAACGACAGTAGCTTGATGCTTGATGTCTAAGGTGCCTTGGTGTACTTCTCCTTCTTCTGGCCTCTAAACTTTTTATCTTGTACCCTAGAGTTACAAAGCACTTCTAGATTTTGCTTCTTCTTGTCTCGCTTCTCTAATGTGCCCTTATGTCAATTTTATAGATTTCATCTTCTTTTGTTCCTATACGAGCTTATGCACATATGCTATAAGCTGTATATTCATTATTAAACCACATAGCTATGTCCCTGATATTCACATCGATTAGGGCTTTAACAGATGCTAGAAAAGGTCTCCCAAGTAAAAGCTTTGTCTCCTCTTCATCTTCAATCTCCAAAATGAGGAAATAAACTTGAAACTTAAGACGATCCACTTGTGAAATTCCACCTTTGACTTTACCATGCGGTTTCACAAAAAATATGTCTGCTAATCCAACAACTATGTAGGTATGCTTCTCCACAAGACCAAACAACTTCTTCAATGTTGATAAAGTCATAACATTAATACTAAAACTTATATCACATAAAGCTTCTCGCATATAAATTTCCCTTATCCAGATCATTACAAACTATCTTGAATCTATGTTCAGATGATTACCTCTAGTAAAACAATATCATTGTAGTCGAAATCAAAATGGTTTATCAAGAACGATTCGAGAACATCAACGTATGTACTCAGTCTACACAAATAAAGTCCTTCCATTCATAGAGATAACTGGGTCGAATGCCAGATTAGGGAGAGAATGTAAGGTTTTTCAGAGTTAAAGGACTAGTGATTTAAAAAATTTGAATGGTGTTTCAACACAAGGGTTATTTTAAAAAACTACTTGTGCACATTGTAACTTGCATGTTTCATAATTCCACTTAAACACATTTTATGTTATGGGGTATCATTTTCACTTAAAAATACATTATATCTTATGGTGTACCAAGTTTCTCAAATTCATGCAAGTGCGAAGTACAATCGCACCGCCAATGAATACATAAGTCCTACTTATTTAATTCAATTTGTTTGTATGTGTATAACCTTGCAGGTTCTCGTCACTTTGACAGTAATATTAAATTATACATTTAATATTATTAACACTGAGAAGTATATAAAGAAACATCATTGTTGTCCAAGTGACAAGAATGCCATGTCGTCTGACAAAACATAAAACATTTATGCGATAATTATCATGTGTATAACTACCCTTTTTCTTCATGACTATATTGGACAAAAGATATAGGTAGTGTTACCCTTGTCCAGATAAATATTGGGGCCCATATATAGTACTCCTATTATGTTAGAGGGAAAAAATTATATCTAGGTCACTCATGTCCAACAACATAATTCATGGAGTTCCTATCAACCGACTTTATAACTATTATTTTAGAGACATAATGTTTTAACAAAAAAAACACTCATGTTCGCAAGTAGTGATCATAGTGATTTTAGGTCAAAGTACGTCATACAACACTATCATTATGAATATATCTTGTAACATTTTACATGACACACTATGTATTATTCTCATGGTGATCATTCTAGTATAAATATTATTCATAAAGTAAATACCAACGCGAGGACTTGATATCTCATATCCATGAACTATGAGATATGACCATGAGTTTTCTCAGTTAATAGTCTATGTTCATTATTGGCATTCCACTTCATAGTAAAGTTTGACTATGAATACTTGAAGTATAGCGTCCATATAATTAATAGGGTCTCAAGAGTAAATCACACATAATGTTCTATTAATCAGACTAACTATTATAGAGATTATTTTTTACTTTGAATAAATGTAAGAAAGAAATGTCTTTTATTATAAATAAATATTCATGATAAAATTTATAAGTTTAAACATAAAATTATTGGCTTCTAAGGCTGCATCAACATCATTATTATTGTCTCTTTTGTAATTTTCCCATATCTATTATAAGAGGTTAAAATATAAATAGAAAATATATAATGAATTTTATAAAAAATAATGTACTTTCAAGATCATCAAGATTTTATGTGAGATTTTTAATAAGGTCGAATGATCCATTGAGTGAGCTAAAGAGGTTACACACAATATATTGATTAGAGATATTCTACATTAATTTTAAATTTATAAATTACTTCTTAAAACTCCTAAAGGATAAAGACTATTTAAATGAAGTTAATAAAGAATAAAAATTTTAATTATAAAGCGATCAATAAGATTCTATTCATTACAAGGAAACAAGGAAAATATGGCTCAAATTCTCATTTTTGTTTATGCTTTCATCATCTTTTTTTCTCTATTTGTTTTTTTAACTAGTGGCGGTGTGTCATTTTTTAATCCATTTTAAATTTTCAAATTTAATTATCTTATACACTGTATTATATCACCTTAAATAATAATTTTTTTCTTATTTTAAAATGCAGCTATTCCCTGCGGTACTCGTGATGATTGCCCAAAGACCACTACATATACGTGCTTTAATAAAATTTGTGTACTCCTTAGATGATGTATGTTATTTAGATATTTAATATATAAATTAGCTAATCATGGTTTTTAAATTTATGACTTAGTTTGCTAGAATTTGTTACCAACATGTGCCAAATAAGACTTCTTCCTAATAATTATTAGTTACTTCTATTTTGAGTTTCTTTTTGTTATTAGTTGTGTTATTAAGCTGTACTCTTTAATGATGTAGATATCCAAACTTTTCGTTGTCTTTTGAGCTTTTGCCTAATCCAACCAATATAACTTTTGTATTTCTTTATTTTAATTATTAAATAAATTTATTAGGATTCTGCAAATGTTATGAGGCGAATTTGAGATGTTAACATAATTGAGATATCTAGTTTGCCTTGTGATACCTTTATCAAAAATAATAGGATCAAATAGATTGATAATAGCTTCATAGGAGAAGTATGATTGATAGGAAGAAACACAGGGAAAACCCTTAGAATTCATATTGAATTATATTGAAAAAGATTGATGAATGAGTACATGATTGGTCCTTTTATAGACCTCAATTACCCTAACTACATATAACTAACTATAGTTCTCTATAACTAATATTTAACCAACTCTAACTACCTTAACCAACTCTAGTAATCTCAACATCCCCCCTCAAACTCAAGGTAAGAGAATTCTTACTCGAGTTTGAAATACAAATCCCAAAATTAATAATGTTGTAACTAAAACAAAGCTTATTAGGAAAAAAAAATGATGAGAAAAGCTTTGAAGGCCAATGATTGAGTCCTATGTCCAAAATCAGAAGTCCAGAACCATCCCGTGTGAGAAACTGCACCATGCAAACCAGCTTAACCAAACAACAATTGAACCAAATTAGCTTTTTATAATCATGATTGTTGCCCAAGAAAATGAAAATTAAAGTCCTTATGGGAATCTGAGTTGAGACATAAATTGCACAAGAACATCGCCTCTTCCTTTGAAATTTCTAAAACGCTTATACAATCAAAATAGCTTATGCAAAATCTAAATCAAAAGAAAGAACTCTTTAACATGGTGCTGCAAGAATCTTTAAACTGTTGTAACAAAAACAGAAAACACATTCTGCAAAACCCACTTTTGCAAACGTGACAATCTTCTTGAATAGCGAAAAAGATATTCCCCCAAAAGCACTTCTTCAATGCGTAAACAAAGTCTTCGAAACGCGATTCTGAGACACAAACAGCTAGAAACACACCTCTGAATTCTGTCCCTAAAATCTTCCGTCAAAATAGCTGTCTCAAATCGCGATTTCAAAACACGTTTATTCTTCATTCTAATTGAAAACTAAAAAATTGATTCATCAATTTCAATATTTGATTCTGATGTTACAGTCGAAGAAAACATAACAGATATCCCACCAAGATAAAAAATGAAGAAATAACAATGACAAAGTGTTGGTATCATCACAAGGTAAAGAGAACGAAACGCCATCGAGAGCACATTTGGTGAAAACAGAGAAGACCGAAACAAAAGTGTTATAGGCGTCAATTACCCTAACTACTTGTAACTAACTATAGTTCTCCCTAACTAACATTTAACCAACTCTAACTACCTTAACTAACTCTAGTTATCTAAACAACCTTTGCACTCTAACTTTGTGCAAAACAAAATAAATTTATAATACATAAAAGTTAATACAATAATATTCATTTTCAGCATTTGTAACCTAATAAATATTGTTTTTCAAGAATTACCATACGTATGAGTTAATATTCTCAACGTTTGTTAAAAGAAAAAGAGAGTTGTTACTATATTTTTAAAGTGTATAAAGGATATACATGCATGTGTTTTAAAATGGGGGACATTAATTTGAAATTATTATACAAAACTATAGTAATCATGATATCCATTTTAAGTAATGAAGGTGATCTGTATTCTGTATAGACCAGGAAAGTCAACTAATAAGACCCCGACATAATATTGTAATTAATCATTTTAAATTAAGATAATAAGATTCTTGAATTATATACATTGAAAAAATATTAAAGAAATTATGAGATAGTATGATATGACTTGGAAAATGCACATGTGGCCATCCACTTGGAACACACATCAGCTCTTAGACAACCAAAATTTTTGATGAAACTCTCCCAACTTGTTTACTTATATGATATCTCTCATTAGAATTATAAAAGAATTTAAACTTAAAGACATAAGCTTTTAATAAGGAGTATTACATCAAAACATATACTATTTATATCATAGTCAAAGGTGTCAAAAGAATAGTATGATATCATGTGGTACATGTGACACCACCTATATGAAATACATTACTTATAAAAAAATAAAAAAAAACTCAAAATGAAAGACTTTTCAAAATATAAATTGATTGTCCAAATAATACAACAATCCTTGTCAGCGTAGCACCATAACAAGGATTGTTGTATTAAAGCTTAATTGGTTCAAGGATTGTTGTATTATAGTAAGAATTATGTCATGCTGCTACACTGACTTCTCCATCATCCGCTGGAAACTTTAATGTGATTAAAGCTTAATTGGTTAGTTATATCATGTATTTCCTTGATCCAGTATATACTTCTCCTATTTCAATTATACGTGTTTGTTTCAAGTTATATTTGTTGATTCCTAAAAATAAAATGATAGAAATATATATATGCTTATATATTTGTTATAAAATTACTAAATTTTATTCCTGGGTATAAAATGTTTCTGGAAATGAAAAAAAATTCTAAAGAAAAGGGTGAGAATAAAGTTTTCATGGAGATGGAAATAAATTCGCATCTAGTTACCTATTATAATTCTTATTTTTATGGTTCCTATGAATATTATAAAGTTAATAAAACATATTTTTTTTAAATACCTTAAAATAAAATTCACATCTTTATATTCCAAGGACCATTATTCCTAAGAATAAATTTGGTAGACTTGAAACAAACACACCTTTACCTATCACCCTATGTATAACTTAATGTGTCACACATAACAATAAATCCATTCTATTCTCTAACCTCTCGTGTTTCACATAGTTAGCTAATAGAATGAAATTATATTTTTATAGTGTGTGTGATTGACAACCTAGCTTACAAATGGTTGTTTAATGTTGGAAGTTAGAATACACCCAGTTGATCCCCTATTAAGAATACACCTTTATGATATATATATATATATATTTGAAATAACCTTCACGATATATTAGAACGTTGGAAGTTAGAAATTTGTGGTATAAGTTCAAACTCGGAAGAAGGAGAATAAACACTAGCATAAGAACTGATTACTAACATTAGTAACTAAAAATAAAGAGAGAGAGCCAAAATGACATGTTCACTTTCTAAGTATGGGAATTATTGATATAAATTTGTTTAATGTTTGTTGGATATCATCTATCTATATAACTGTTGCTTTTCTCATACCACAAATGGTTGTTCCTCTGATGCTATCTTTTGAGTTGCTTTTGAAAAAATTTTGTATTTTGTTTTGTTCTTATTTCAATATATTATAAAATTTTCATTGGTTAGAATTAGGAATGAGATTTATATAGATATTTTTTAATTGTGTTTGTTTAGAGGCGAATCCAGATATTTGGTGCATGTGAGACTAAAATCTGGCTAAGTTGCTAACACTTACACTTGCTACCGACAAAATCAAAGTCAACTTCAAAAGCTTATAAATCATAACAAATGTGTTGCACTTATCTGTTTCCACAAGTTTTGCACAAGGTTGTTGACTTGTTGGTCTTATTCTTAACATATTGTGTTTTATTTATGAGGGTAATAATTATTTTGATCCCTGAATATTTAAGGAGTAACCATAATAGTCCCTCAATTTATCAAAATTTTAAAATAGTTCTGATTGTGCACTTTGCTAGTCAAAATAGTACCTAACATTAAAATAATTTGTTAATATTGTCATATTAGTCTTTTGATATACTTACTTATTGTCAAATCAAGGCTATTTTGACTAACAAAGTGCAAAATCATATACTATTTTAAAATTTTAATACATTGAAAGACTATTGTGATTACTCGTTACACATTTAGAAAACAAAATAACTATTACCCTATTTATAATATATAAAAAAAATAATAGGAAAGTTGGATGTGGGGTTTTAGCCCCACATAACCCTATAATGGATCCGTCTCTGCTATTGCAACTTGTTGTAACTAAGTACATATGAATCCTCTTCTAATTTAATATAGACATTTTTAAAAAAACAAAAAATTATCCAAGAATCAAATTTCCATCTTTATATATATTCGGGTGAGTTATTTCTTAAAAAAAATAGATCCATAGCTGGAATATGCCTTTGTTAGACGTCGTTAGCATAAACCTCAAATAGTATTTGAACCAGAAACATTTTTTGTCTTCACCATGCCCAGGGCGAATGGACCGGTGAGTCTTTTATGCTCTGCACTCTTTCGTTCCTTTGTTTTCTTCAATATTCATGTGCTTTTCATCCTTGATATGAGATTGTGACATGTGACGGAATTTACCCACGTTGTTTTGTTTTCAACCCTTCATTGTACTTGATCGTGTATCTTTCATAACTTCCATGAGATGTTATGGTTTTTCGGATTACAAGATTTATACAAAAAAAGACTCAAAACACATATGAAGTTGTCTGGTTAGGGAAGAAGGTGAACTTCAATAACTTAAATCAAAACATTACAAAATCTTTTTTCAGACTATCAGTAACTCACTTTAAAAAAACCTCAAGAAAGTCGTCAAATGACAGAAAAAAAGACTCGATAAGATAGTAAAATATCATATGATGAGGTGTCATCGGTCATCTTGGTTGTGTCTTTAATAGGAACTTTTGGTCCTTCTATGGTCTAGTCTTTTTTTTCTACGTATTTCTGCACCTTGCCATTTCATATCAACATTTTAATTTGGATTTCATCGTGTATTTTGAGTTAAATAACTGTGAATTCAGGCTAGTAATAATATTCGAACTTGTTTTTGTCTGGTTTGGTTTCTCTCTAGAGAGGCATATTGGTCAAGTTTAAATTAGATAATTCATTGAAATTTCTCCTATACCTTTTCATCATGGGGAAAGTTGGTTCAATACTCTCTTTGTCGGTCTCTTACCCAATATGGTTCATCACTATCTCTGGATCTACCCTAATCTCAATACCTACAAGAATTTATCTTATAATCTCCTATTTCGGTAGCTGCCACTTCTTTCATCGAAATTTAGTTTGAAGCTATCTTCATGATTTCATCTACAAAGAGAATGGGAAGATTTTTCACTATCAATCACATTCTTCCATGATAGGTACACCAAACAGTCTCAAGATGGAACCATTGTTGTTATATACAAGAAATGACGCAGTACGGAAGCGTAGGCTAGCAAGCGCTAAACCTAGGTTGAAAAGAAACAAGTTTGCAAGCGATAAATTGAGAAAAATCTCTAAAATATTATTGATTGAATAAAAGTTCCTCTTAGGCTACAACTGTTAAGCTTAAATAGGGAAATAACAAACCCTAATGGGCCGAAAATAACAAACACAAACAAAAACAAGAAATTACTAAAATTAGGCTAAAACAAAAATACTAAGGAAACCCTCCTACATCAGTCTCCTCCACCTCTGAAGAACCCAACCCCGAGTTCTCATTCCAATAAAGAGTCTTCCATTCATTGGTGACTCGTCCAATAAAGAGAGAATACCTTCCTGGATCCCATTAAAGAAATGTAGCTAGATCCATCATTTGCATCCGCACTATATCACGTGTCTCAATGCTTGCAAAAGGCAATTAGATAGAGAGATTGAGATGCCTCATTGTTATGATATGAGCGAGGTCATTTCCTCATATGATCTAAAATATAAGCCGCAACTTCTCTCAATGCACCTTGCCCTACTTGTGTGCCTTTCTTTAACCCCTCTATTGTAACCTTAATTAGTTCTTGACCACTGGTCGGATTTTGATATTGGAATTCTTAGAAATTGGTTCCAAAATAAATTCTCTCATCAATTGGTTCCTATTCAGGACCTTATTTGTTATAGGCACTGGGCCTACCTGGTCCACAGCTAAATTTGACATTGTATCGTGTGCAAACGATGCCTCAATTGATAACTCCAAATCCTTCTCAACATGGTTTAGTTCTTACCTTGGTATCTGATATCCTAACCAACAAATGTATCACAACGTCGTTGTCCTTACATATGTCCTCAAGAAGTCTCCGATCCTCAAGCTCTTCGGTTTCTTTTTCTTCTGATTCTTCTTTCGGTGTTTCATCATTCATATTTTCTCCATCACATAGTGGATTTGCAACAGTTTTATCCTTCACCGGTAATTTCGTCGTGTCTTCGACATCGAACAACAATGGATTGAGGGACAATATAGTTGAGTCAATAACATCAGGTGGCTTATTTTTATTGACCTCAACGTTAAGATACCTTTGAATATACGTTATCAAAACAGAGTGCTTAGCAATATCCTTAACCGTCTTGTGAGAGTTACTTGCTATTCTGGAAGCATGTCTCAAAAGGTCGGTCAAGGAGTATTCTTTGTTGTAACAAAACGGACAACGATATTTCGAATCAGAGATTTTAAACTCGTAGTAATCACCCTTCAACTTGTTGTAATATCTATGCTCATAGTATTTCAAATCAGATTCACGAGTATGTTCTGATTTTCGATACATAACAATAGTATGGTTGTTATTACGAACCCTAATAATCGGAATTGGTTTCCCTCCCCTGTTCGGATTGATTCTGTTGTTGTCGTTGTTGCGGTTGTGTTCGTTGTTGTTGTTGATGAAGTCAACCTTAGTTGTTAACACCGTTGTTGTTGTTGTCAACGCCACCGTCTGATCTGTCAAAGCTTTGGCGCCTGCAATTAAACTTTTGATGGTCGTGGTTAAAGCCGCGATTTTCGTCACCGGTTGATCTTCCATGGTTGATCACGTTAGGAAACAAACATGAGAAACCTGCTCTGATACCATCTGACACGGTACAGAAGCGTAGGCTATCAAGTGTTAAACCTAGGTTGAAAAGAAACAAGTTTGCAAGCAACAAAATTGTGAAAATAGGGTTCCGGAATCCACCAGAAATCGAGAAAAGTCTCTAATATATTATTATTGATTGAATTAAAGTTCCTCTTAGGCTACAACTGTTAAGCTTAAATAGGAAAATAACAAACCCTAATGAGCCGAAAATAACAAACTCAAACAAAAACAAGAAATTACTAAAATTAGGCTAAAATAAAAATACTAATGAAAATAGTAAGGAACCCTCTACATCAAGAACGAGATCTAGGTTATTCCATATTTTGATATCTTTCGTTTAAGGCTATGAATTTGTGCATCAAATTCATCCAATGTGTTTCTTCTCTGCAAATGACTTTGACACTTCAGATCTTCATTTTGCACGCAAGTGTTGCTACCTAAGATGGTGCATGGGGAGTGTTACTATTGGTTACCTCCATAAGCCATTATCACCGAGAGTTTTGATCCAACCTCCAAGTTGGTGAACATATCTGATAAAGAGGTTCTTACCTATCCTTATACAACTATAAGTATTACGTCAATTTTATAAAAAATAAATCGCATCGAACCACAAAGACTGCACTTAGTTATGATATTACTCAAATTCACATAAATTATGAATTAAGTTAATAAAAGTTGTTTTGGTAGTAAGATCGCGAGTAAAGTTCACAAAGTTAGAAAATTGTGTTGAGATTAGATTTGGATAGCTTTTCATCAAATGTTTCCTCTTAATTGATCATATACATCTTATGCTTCAGATATAACTCCACCTATCCCTCAACATACATCTCTATTCATGGATGACGTCGCGAGATTCATTGAACCAACTGACTTCTCTGAGTGGCAAAATAGCTTATCGTTTCAACGACATACACTCAGATAATTACTCATGAAATAGACCTAACCATTATTTTCAGAGTTATGGCACTTATACATCACTTAAACCATATATTTTAGATAATAAGATAATTCCTTGCTCATACTACATCAAAAGTTTGGTTGTGGAATGCTCGTTGGCATAAACATTAAGAACGGAGTTAAACTAAATATTACATTGAATGCATAAATCATATACAACAAGTCAAATTAAGAGTACTACATAGAACCCTACCTATTTACATCTAATCCCAACACAAACGAGTTTAGTTACCCATGGAGAACATAACTAACAAGAGAAGGTTGATTGATGTTGGAGAAACATCAACAAGCTTGAGTCCAACTTATAGTTACAAGTGATAACTCAAAATCTTGATTACACAACCTATTAATAATGTTTTTTTCAAATGTAAGTTCGCTAGGCGAGCACCGAATCGAGCTTTCTTCAATGGAAGGAAAAGCCAACTATCTTATGATATTTTCTGAAATCGCCTTAGCTCGCCTAACGAATCAGGTTTCAAATGCCTTTGAAATGATATGGATTGGCTTCCAACCAGTGTACTTGCATCATATTGCTTCGTTCCAGACTAATCATGTCCAAAACCTAAAAAAAAAAAAGTGGGAAATAGAACATAATAACTATCTGACATAATTTGTAATATAAAATATATGTACATATAATTAGGGGTTTTTAATTAGATTACTTACAAAAACAAGTCGCTATAGAAAATAACGTTATTTTGACACTTATTTATCATAAGCAAGTGTCTCTTCGATATAAAATGGATGGAAGCTCGCCTAATAATTGGATTAGTCCCACAATTTGAGGATGACTCGACGACACACCTAATCTTAAAGGCAATGCTTATAGATGTTGAATGGAATCGTGGGAAAGTCTTGGGTCTTCTAGAATACATGTGACATTTATTGCAGGGATGATGTTACATGGTGTTGACTAGACCGTGTGACCCGTGCGATGCCCGGGTCCTTTTGTTTAAAAATACTAACATAATTATATAAAGATAATAAAAGATTTACTTTAATTCCCTCAATAGAAAATTCACTTTAATGTAATAAAATAATAAAATTTGATCCACATCATTTCTTGTATTAAAAAAAAATTGATCTACATTAATCATAACATGTCAGGAGTCATTTTTATTTTATATATAATACGATACATAGTCATAGTTATTATAAATTATAGAATACTTCTTTAAATACCACATTTAACGTTACATTAGTATCGTCATCGTCTTTATTGGTGACTAATATCTTTAACTCTGCTCTTAAAATAATCCTTGACATACCGTATAATAGAATGTGCAAACATAGACGTTGAGTGCAACATTTTCGGTAATCACCTTGACTCTTATTAATAATCGTTGCAAATAAAACGATTATGAATTGACGCCCATATTTTCTATCCTTAGCATATAGATGCACCCACATCTATAGTAACTACAAATCAGTGAGTAAATTGCCAAAAAAAAGAAGATAATTAGTCAACATAAGCATGGTAAATATCTCTATGCTCTCCTTAAAAAAATATCTCTATGCTCTAGTTCTCCATAAATAAAGCATATAGAATGTAACACCTATTAAAGCAATGCGTGAGTGGCTGATTAGTGGAATTGTCTTTATTTGTGACAAATAAAAAAAATAAATATCTCTATGCACTGCCTTATACATTTCAAAGCAATGCGTGAGTGGCTGATTATTGGAATTGTCTTAAGCTATTAAAAGTTCTTTCCAAAAACTCATTCTAATTTGAAAAGGTGAATTGTACACCTATTCATTCAATTTACTATAATATATATATATATATATATATATATTCGAATAAAAAAATCCAACCATGATATAGAAAGAGAAAAATGTCGATAACTACTGAGATTTTACAGATACTTTTCTAAACCCTAAAAAGACAATCATATATTTTTATCATTCCTTGTAAACATTTAACTCGAAGGGAATTTCAAAAACAGATGAAAAACCTAAAAGTAGGTGTTAAAGCAACAATTAAGTTAGTTAATATAGAATGTAACAAAAAAATTGAAAATCCATAAACACTATACTGTTGGGTCACGAGGGGAGCTTGGGGGGCCGTCCACATCAAGGCCAGAACAACCACACTAGTGAGAGAGACATCACACTCTTACCCAAAACCTTAAGGCAATGGGTTTATGGGTCCATCTATTCATCATGCTCTCCTTTCAAGCGGAAGCTCTTACTTTTCTTGTATCGTCGTTCCTGCACAAGGAGCCACTTGTTGTTTGTACTGTCGTTGCTGCTTTCTGCGCAACGACCGGCTGCCTAGGTCGCACCCTTCGTCGAACCGGGGCTCTGATACCATTGTTGGGTCATGAGGGGAGCCTCTTACTTATAAGGTGTTCAACCTTTACTCTTTTATCCGATGTGGGACATATAACTCACACTTGTACACAACAACATATACGCCATGGAGGAAAAATGATGAATAAAAAAAACTATAATAATTAGTATTAAATAAGATTCACACATAATGAAAATGGAAAAGCATCCAAGAATTTCAATTAGAAATTCTTTTTTGTAAAATAAAAAGATTATCAAAACTCAAGATGTCAAACTTTTAGATTATAAGGTTTGCAGATGAAGGTCCTAGATTATAACCCTCTCTTGTCATCTGAATACATTCCAAAATTAAACAAATTAATGAAAATTTTTGAAGAAAATTCAAAAGAAAAAGACAGAACAATAAAACTATTCTTCTTTCAATTTGATAACCTAAATCACAAATAAGAAAAGTTCAACAAAAAAAAAAAAAGATAGATTGACCAAAATGGATGTTTTGAATTGAGAAGAAAGGTAAAAATTGATGAATTGAATTTGAATCATGAAAGGGTGTAGACGAAAGAGATTCAAGTGAGGAAATGAAAGAGAAGGTACATACTTAGGAAGGTGTATTGGATTAGGATTTTAAAGGACAATTTTTGTTTGAAAAAGTCTTGAGGATTTTAAAAGACTTTGCAAGATTTTGATGACTTTGAAGATTTTAAAGGACTATTAAGGATTTCAATGGATTTAATTTATAAGATTTTAAAGGATTTGAAATGATTTTATGGATTTCAAGAGATTTCAACAGATTCTATGAATTTTAAGA
>Ga0228711_1006729_pt1 | contig 16923 bp, 17 predicted proteins | sample MedpolnodulmetaG_2_FD_177996 | JGI IMG/M metagenome (GOLD analysis project Ga0228711, IMG submission 177996) | Root nodule microbial communities from Medicago polymorpha collected in Santa Monica, California, United States - brown nodules | ecosystem: Host-associated > Plants > Roots > Nodule...
GTTGCTTGTTTTCCATCTTTGCTCAATGCCTTGAGTAACTTTCCTGCAAAATTAGGTAAAGTAAGATAGATAAAGCATAAAAGGATTAAAGTCAATTATCTCTCGGCTTTTTCCTTGATAACTTGCAAAACAAGTTACAGAAGTGCCATAAATCTTCATTAAAATTACTACTTCCTGGCACTTATCAGGTATGTAGAAACACAAAACAAAAAGACTCATACAACAATTCACAAGTGCCAAACTCTGTTGATATTGTTCTACATCTAAAGTCACTTATAATTTCTTATCAAAGTTCATATCTTAGAAATTCTAGAGTCTTAAGAGTCTATATCTGATTTGTATTGTGAACACCACTGATTGTATATCAAGTGTTCAAACTCAAACAAACTTCTTTGTGATTCTGTTTGAATAGAAGTCTCTTGCTTGTGTGCTTCAGCAATAGAAGTCTCTTGCTTGTGTGCTTGAACAATAGAAGTCTCTTGCAGTTGTGCTTGAGCATTGGAAGTCTCTTGACTGTGTTCAGGAGCATAGGAAATCCCTTGCAATTGTGCTTGAGTAATTTGAAGTCTCTTGCTAGTTGTAACATTGAGTAGTTGTAATCACATATTACATTCTTAGTGAACTCTCCTTGGAAGTGCAAGGGGGACAAGACTACTTTCGGTTTGTGGAAGGAACCTGTATAATTGCTTTGTGTCTTTCTTCTCTCTCTCTCTCTCTCTGTTTTATCCGCTACATTTAGATTCTGATTATCACTTTAGAAGCTGAACTTTATCTGCTTTTGATCAGTGACTTCAGTAGGAGAAAACGAAGAAAAAGTAAACACAATTCAACCCCCCTTCTTGTGTTTTTCTCATCTTCAGAGCCGAGCCAGAAACGCCAGGAAAGAGAAAGTTGTAGCATCCGTCCAACACCATGGGAATCCGCGCAAACAAGCCCTGGCACGCAACCCAGTACAGCCAGGTTCTTTTATGGTTAGTGCACGTGAAAACAATGTATGTGACCATGAAATTGCTGAAGAAGGTGACCATGAAAAGGAGGGGCAGAAAACAATGTATGTTTTTAATAATCCAGTATTTGAAAAAAATGAAACGGCGGGACCTGGTAGCAAGGCCTGCCGAGATCAATAAGTATTATAGCTAGGAATTGCCGAGGCCTGGGAATCTTGTGTGTAATTCCTAAAATCAAATTCCTTGTTCGGTATTATAAATCGGATATCCTTTTTCTTTGTGAAACTATTGTTCAAGTTAATAAAATCGAGGAATTTCGTTACTTATTGGGTTATGATTCTTGTTTTGCACCAGTTAGAAATAGTAGAGGCGGAGGTATTGCTTTGTTTTGGCGAAATATGGTTAACTGTAGCATTGTCAATTATTTGGCTAACCATATTAGTGCTAAAATTGAAGAAGTCAATCGTGGGGCTTGGATGTTCACAGGTTTTTATGGATTTCCAGAAATCGGTAGAAGAAGAGATTCATGGAATTTCATTTGTGGTCTTGCTAGACAGACTAGTTTACCTTGGTGTCTGATGGGGGATTTTAACGATATCCTTCATGCTGATGAGAAAAAAGGGATGGCCACCAGACCCAACTGGCTTATCAGGGGATTTCGAAAAGCTGTTCAAGATGCTGGTCTTATTGATGTTCATATGGAGGGATATCCCTTTACTTGGTTTAAGAGTTTGGATACTACTCATGCTGTAGAAGAAAAGCTGGATAGAGCTTTAGTCACTAATTTTTGGATGCATATGTTTCCTAATGCTAAGTTAGAAAATCTTGTTGCTCCGTCCTCTGATCATTTTCCTATCTTGTTGGACAAGACTTCGGTGGCTTGAATTCATAGAGTCAGAAGGTCCTTCAAGTTCGAAAATGCTTGGAGAATTGAGGATGGTGTAAATGATGTTGTTCGAGATAGTTGTCTTGGGAGTGCAGGAAGCAATATCATCAACAAATTATCAAATTGTGCATAAGACCTAACGCATTGAAGTGAAACCCATTGCAACAAACTTCAAATAGAAGCCGCAATGTCACTGGAATCCAAGATGAGGTTCAATTTGATAATTTGAGGCAAAAACTTAACCACTTGCTTGTTCAAGAGGATATGTACTGGAGGCAGAGACGAAAAACTCATTGGTATCGTGATGGAGACTTGAACACGAAATTCTTTCATGCTGCAGCAACTTCCAGAAAGAGAGTAAACAAAATTCTCTCTCTTGAAACAAATGAAGGAATTCGCATCATCGATGATGATGGGATGCGATCTATTACGAAAAATTATTTTGATAAACTGTTTGAAGGACACGATAGTGTTCGCTCACCAGTGATCAATATGCTGGATCAGGTGATTGATAATGAGGACAATGCACATTTAACAGCTCCTTTTTGCAGAGAAAAGATCAAAGAAGCAATGTTTTCCATGCAGCCTGACAAGTGTCCGGACCCTGATGGTTTCAATCCCAGGTTCTATCATTATTTTTGGTCAGTTTGCAGTGATGATATTTTTAATTAGTGTTGCCAGTGGATGAATGAAGGTCAATTTCCCCCAACTTTGAATTCCACAAATATAGCCTTGATTCCAAAAGGTACATAACAAAAACCCATGAAAGAGTAGAGACCCATAGCTTTGTGTAATGTCCTTTACAAACTTTTGTCCAAGGTGCTAGCAAATCGTCTGAAGAAAATCTTACACAAATGTATTGCCGATTCACAGTCAGCATTCGTACCTGACAGATCCATTCTGGATAATGCTAGAAGAGATCTCGAAGGTGTCCGTGTTTGTCGCATTACTCCGAGAGTATCCCACCTACTGTTCGCTGATGATTGTTTCTTGTTCTTTCAAGCGGAGGAGCATCAGGCGAATACGATGAAGCATATTTTGAATCAATATGAGGAAGCATCAAGTCAAGCTATCAGTCTCCCTAAGTCTGAAATCTTTTACAGCATAAATGTTCAAGAACCGCTAAAACAATCCATCACCAACATATTAGGAGTACGTGCGGTTTTAGGGACTAGTAAGTATCTTGGTTTGCCATCAATGGCAGGGCGTAGGAAAAAAAGCAACTTTCAGCTTCATTAAGGATAGAGTGTGGCAAAAAATCAGTAGTTGGAGTAGCAAATGTTTGTCCAAAGCAGGAAGGGAGGTCATGATCAAATTTGTCCTTCAAGCTATTCCGTCTTATGTCATGAGCATCTTTAGGTTATTGAATACACTTATAGACGAAATAGAAAAGATGATGAATGCCTTCTGGTGGGGTCATGAAGGTACAAGCAATAAAGGATTGCACTGGCTATCCTGGGAAAAACTATCTGTTCACAAAAATCATGGAGGAATGGGCTTCAAAGATTTAGCAGCATTTAATGTGGCAATGCTTGGAAAACAAGGGTGGCATCTACAAACCAATTCGGAAAGCCTTGTCTCAAGAATTTTTAAAGCTAGATACTACGCGAATATTAGTTACCTAGATGCTAAATTGGGACATAATCCAAGCTTTGTTTGGCGTAGTATTCTCAGCGCCAAAGTGGTAGTTCGACAAGGGGTGATGATTCCTCATCAATCACTATTTTTAGAGTCTTTTCAATTAAGTTTTAAGTCTATTTTTATCATTTCAGTGTTTAATTAGAGTCATTTTGAATAAATCATTCTCTTGTAATTTTCAAATCAATCAGTTGTTTATGTCATTAATTTCTTCGCTAATGAGACATTTTGTCTAGTTTTTTTTTTATGTCATTTATTCAACTAAACAGCTTGATCGTTGGGATAAAACATTGCTACCGAAGCTATGAATATATTAAAGCATTGTAGTAATGAGAAAAGAACTGCAAATAACATTTTATTTATAATATATATACAACCTAGTGCAACCTTGGCCCATTGGAAAAAAAGAACGTATTGTATTCATTTGGCTTGGCCCAAAGCTTGAATTAGGTCTCCTTAATTTTAAAAAGCTAATTGACGTGGAGGAGTGCGGCATAAATATATATTGGCAGAAGGCTGATCAAAAGAAGGCACGACGGAAGGACGGAGAGGTTTAGAACTTTTGGGAGCAGCACGGAATAACGCAGCACATGAGATTGGGGAAGGATAACAGGAAATTAAAGTGACCCGGATAGAGAACGGCAATGCTGGGTGATGCCGGCGGTGTCAGAAAATTTGTCTGTTTATTCTCTTTTCTTTGTTGTTTATTTTCATTATCATGAGTAGCTAGATTCCCAATTGTTAGGGATGAGATTATGTAGATGACAACTTTTGTTCCATGACTTTGTTTTGATTATTGAAGAAGTGTATTGAATCATTTTTCTTATCTCTGATCTTAATGTTTTTACTGTTTGGCCGCCTTTAAATTGATTTACGGTTTATACTGTGAAACGGAAGTTGAATTTATAAACGCTTGAGATAAGAAATTCTTACCTTTGTAGTCTAGGAATAGATGCAAACCCTTGAAACCAATTACGAATTCTTGTTCAATCATGCTTAATTCTAATCTTAAATTCACTAAGGAATTAGGGGTTATTTTAGGATTAATGATTCTGTCACTAAGGAATTAGGGCAAAAATAAAGTAGAGAATTCGGTAATGATTCGATATGTCGATTCAATAGTCATATTCAAGTTGATAACTCAAGATAGTCATCTAGTGAAACTCATCCAGACAACTTTATTATTATAAAGTTCAAACCAATTTTACTTTGCTTAATTTTCATCATTGCAATCAAACAAAATCAGTACCTTTTTGTTCAATTAAGTCACAAATATTATTCAACAGTATAACGCGATCCTCGAGTTCGACACTCGATCTTACCGTTTTAATTTTACTACTTGCACGATTTCGTACACTTGCGAAAATCGCTATCAAGGGGCTCGTTGGAAAATTGGCAGTGGTTTCAATATCCCTATTGTTAATGAACCGTGGATTGAGGTAGGATCCAGCATTCCCACTGTTGGTGCTGACATGCTGGCTATGCAACCCTATACTGTGGGACATCTAATTGATCAAGAGGTTAAAACCTGGAATGAACAGTTGATCCGTCAGTTATTTGCAAGTGAAACGGCCCAAAATATTTTAAATACTCCTCTTCATTAGCAGATCCAGATGGACAAGATGATCTGGAAGGCAGAGAAGAACGGACGTTATTCTGTTAGAAGTGCCTATCACATTTATATCAAAGAGGTCATAAATAATGTTCATCTGCGAAAACCTAGGTATTGAAGTGGTATCTGGAGATTGAAAGTGCCCCCCAAAGTCAAGAATTTGGTGTGGCGAATTTATAGAGACTGTTTTCCAACACGGGTGAAGCTACGAAGCAGGGTGTCAACTGTCCTTCAAAGTGTGTCAGGTGTGAAGACCCCCATGAAGATAGCTACCATTTTTTTTTCATTGCCCAATAGCAGTTGACAACTGGCGTTCAGCCAATGTTTGACATTTGATTTCTCCGTCCCTGAATCAATTTGATAATGCGTTTAATATCATCTTCAATTTGTTGCAAAGGTTGTCTACATCTCAAATTGAGTCCATCGTCACCATAATGTGGAGTATTTGGAAAGCTAGGAATCTCAAATTGTGGCAACAGGTGTCAGACTCGACTGTTACAATCCTGAAAAAAGCAAAACACCTTTTAGAAGGTTGGAGGAATGCTAATCGTAAGCAAGTTCCTACAAGGCAGGAAAATATATCTTCCTTTCCAAGTACTTCCCACCACTTTGGGGACACAAATTTCAAATGGAGAAAACCGAGAAGTGGCAGATACAAATGTAATGTCGATGCGTCCTTTCCAAATACCACTAATAAGGTAGGATTGGGTATGTGGATCCGAAACTCAGATGAGAATCATGTCCACTCAAAAACAATGTGGTTTACTCAAATGGGAGGCCCTGGGATTACATCATGTGATTCGGTGGATACATGAACTTCAACTCACAAATGTTGATTTCGAGGTTGACTCAAAAAGAGTAGTTGATTATTTCAACAAAGGTCGTGGAGATATCACTGAGTTTGGTTCTATTATGGATAGTAGCATCCAATTCTGTAACACTTATTTAACAAACTTTCATGTCGAGTTTATTAGGAGGCAAGCAAATGACGTTGCACATACTTTATCTAAGGCAGCCACATCTTGTACTAGCTTCCATGTCTTTGATGATATTCCAACATGTATTACTGATCTGATTTTTAATGAAATGATATAAGTTATTTTCCCTAAAAAAAAGAACACGTGTCTTATTTTTGGAAAAAAAATTAAAAACAATATAGTGTCTTAATATTTGTTTGTGTTTCCATTCCATCTCTCATAACAAAATAATATCAAATTAGCCTCCAGTTATAGTCAAAATAATATCAAATTTGTTCAATATATATCGATTGATTTGAGTATCATATTTTGTTAGGTGCGCTAAATTGAGCCACAAGCAAGTGTGTGAAATGAAATTTAAGTCTTTATTCAAAACTAAATTATCACGTCATATAATTTTGGGAGAAGAAATTTCCAACCACGTATCAAAACACTGACCAAGTCACTTCCAATAAAAAACACTGACCAAGTATTTGTAAGCGTTTGCAAATATTATAGAATAAGATAATATTTTGGGAAAATAATTTTTAAACAGTCAAATGACAATCTACCACTTGATAGAGACAAAGATATGAGAGAGTAGTATGATAAATTGATAATATGATGGATAGAATAAGATAAAAAAAAATGAAATGTTGTATATATATTGGTAAGAATATTCAAATATAATAATTGATGTTTCCTTAGAACGGCAAGGTAAAATCGTTGTCCAGAGTCTGGACTCCAGACATGTTTAGAATTATTTTAGAAAAAGTTAGAAACAAAAAGTTGTGGAAAACTCTATGATTTGAAAGAAACAGAAACTAAAATGTATTGGGTGATAAAATCAAAGGTATATACGGCTTTTGCTTTTGTTTCTTTTTTGCTTCTGGAAGAACAACGTGTGGAGCCATCTCATTGGAAATATTTCAAATTAGTGAAAAGCCAGTTCTATGGTAATCCTATTCATAGCCCACTACTGGTCAGATGTATCTATTCACTGTACCCTCTAAAATTTCAAATATAATAAAGATATTTTTTTTTCTTTCTGATTTATTGAATAATTATATTTTAAAATTTTTGTTTAAATTATCTTCATTCGAACTAAAAATCCTAAACCTTTCTTTCAGAAACTAGTGTTAACAAACGTCTTCGTGAGCTTAGCTCAGTTGGTATAGACAATGTATAATATATACAAGGTATGAAGTTCAAAACCGACTACCCAAAAAAAACAAGTGTTAACAAACAAACAAAAATGAAAAAAAAAAACCTTTAGTATATTTAAAATCAGTGACCATTAGTTTAAAAATTAATAAAATGCTAATAGTCAATTGAAATTATTTTAGAATTAGCATCTAGAATAGCATCTCTGATATTGTTTGAACTCATCTCAAGTTTGACAGTAAATTTTCGTAAGAGCCTTCTGGTTGGTATTAATTTGTCAGATTCTTGGTTGGTGTAAGTGTCCATGGTTTTAAATTATAAGATTGGTCATCTTTCGTTTGTGTATCTGAGGTTTTCTATTGGCTAATTCTATACGTTTTTTAGTCATTGTTTCTTTCTCGACGTAGTTGCTTGAAGGAAAAAAAATTACAATTAAAAAATATTACGCACATGAGAACTTCTCAATATTTTTTTGAAAAGACCAAAAAGACAACATATAAAAAAACAAACAATCTAAGCACAAGCAATGCCAAGATTGAAGAATTACAATGATATTAATTACGAAAACAGTACCAAACCTACGATACCTCCACGTCAAGAAGAAAATCGATCCATCAACTTATATATAAATTCACTCCTACACACATGACCGGTTGACTACTCCATTCATCGAAATTATTTGAAAAATATTTAACTTCGGACTTTATCCAAGACCATTTTTTTTTTTTTACCATGTCTAACAATGTACGAGTTAAGCAATCATGATTAACAAACACCATGTAACTTCAATGCTTCTAATCGACCAACTACATGTTAACCAAATTATATGAGTTAAACAATTTCTCTATTTATATTGCAATCAACTTTCTTATGCGAAAATAATAATTTTTTTTAGGCAAAAGAAGAAATATATAAAATAAAAAGGTGTTACAGAGGCTGGGGGGCATTAGACCTGACCCAGATACATGGTAAAACAAACCAAGGTGAATCCACCCTAATCAATCGTAATCAAACCAACACTCCTCACAAGCGCAACCCAACGAATCCGCGTACGGGCGCGAAACCAAGTAAAAAAAAAAATGAAGAGTGTACATTTGTAGAGATCAATAAGGGTTCGAAATTGGCGAATGGATTGACCGCCAACACGGTAAAACGATCCACGTACCAGCAACCTCCTGAGCAAAGCAACAGGTTTAACGTTTTTTTCCAGCATAATTTCCAAGACAATCCAATGATCTGAGACAGATAAAAGACAGTACCATATTAGAGGTAGACCTGACACATTAAGACCTGCAAATCTCAACAAACCTAAAACATCAGAGAATCAAGCACAGGAAAACCAACTAAACTAGTTTCAACGCATTAACCCAAATTGAGGGATGAGTCAACGAGTAAATAACCACAGACCATTTTGGATTAATAGAACCATGCCCTTTCAGGTTTACAGAACCAAACCATCGTAAAAGGTCGCGATTGCAACCACCCAAGCCCCGAACAAAAACAGAAAAGAAAAGCAAAAAAACAAACAATAAGTAAAAAAAAACAATACGGAAACAAAACTAAACCGCCACAAAGCCAACCGGTCTAAGAACAAAGCAGAGCTGAAAAACCTCCGAGGAAAATAACAACTTCGATAAAGCAACCCAAAGGAGCAGCAACGACGAAAGAACCACAACCAAGGAGTCATCCAAAATAACGGCGGATTTGGGCCACAAAATGATAGAGTTCAGCCACCGAAACAGGAGGTGGTGCAAACCCAGACAAACCCCAAACTCCGCGCGAGCATAAGACCGACGAACCCAGGTTGAGGAGAAACGTGCGACGACGAGATCTGACAACTCGACGACGAACCATCCAAAGCCCACAACTCGACGACGATCTGGAGAAAGGAGGTGCGAAGAACCAACGTTCCTGTCGCACCACCGCAACCGGAATCTACAACTTGGAAGAGAGGAGTTTGGATTTTGAGGGTTAGAAGGCGGCGAAGAGTGTGAACTGTTGGCTTCTAGAGAGATGGCAGCGAAGAAAAAGTTAGAGAGAGAAGTCAATCGTGAGAGAAGTCTAGTTAATTCTATGCGAAAATAATGCGAGTCAACTTTTTCTCAAAAATTCTTCAACCGCCAATAAATAACAGGTATCTACATCACATTAGTAAATTAAACAAAGAAAATACCATATTAGAATTGAGCTCACATTATGAGTCCCATATTGTAAGCTAGGTTTGTTTTTGAAATAACCATGTTATGTGTGGGCACCATATTTTAATTAATTATTGTAATATACATACAGTTTGGTATTACATTACGACTGATTTATATGGGTAAAACTACAAATGTAAAGGTACAGGTTAAAATATTCTTACTAGAGTCCTTCTAATTATACTATATATTCGCATGTAATCTTTGATTAGAAGTTTCAACCCCATGAACATATTTCATCACAAAATAGATCTTTGTTTTTGTAGCAATTATTTTAATTGTTGGACTATGTTAGATTTTCGAATATGGCGAATAAAGCAACAAATTTTCAACGATGGCATCAATTAGTTAAATTTCCAATGGATTCAATTCCAATGGTTCTAAGTAACAACCTTCAACCAGAACCTTTTCCCTTACTATACATTTGTTTTCTCCAATAGTGGAAACACCACAACACAATGATAGACTCAATTCCCTTTCAAAAAAAAAATGATAGAGTCAATTCAAAAACAAAGCAAATATATTCGAAAAATTTTGGGACTCTGAAGCGACGAATAGTTTTACGAAGTGTGAATCATGATCATGATGTCATGTTAACAAAATAGAGAATCAGAGAAAATGAAAATAACAAAGGAGGCACCTAAGATTTAAATAACACCAAACGCATAACTTATTAAAATCAAAAAGGACTCAATTAACTTAAACCCTAAAAAGATCCAACAACATGAGCCCGACATCTTATTATCTAACACATGCACTTGCTTCCCACAATCAATTAAAGCACAGTCCTTCAAGAAACAATTTGCTAAAGAGATCCATTACATGCTTATTAAGAACAAGACCAACTTCAACCCCACCATTCCCATCTTTGCTCTCTGCGAAACCAATGGTTAAACCTCTATCCACCGACACTATCTCCACCTTTTTTGGCCTTCCCCAACCAAAATCAGTCTCATAAACACCAAATCTATTAGACCCCGACACTCCAAACACTCCAAATCCTTCATTTATCAAAGAATTGTACTTATCAAACCCATCACTAATAGCCCCTTCAAGGACACCGTTCTCATTTATCATCTTTATTTTCTCGTAAATACACTTAGCAACTAAGAAAACACCATCTTCTTTAATGAAATCCAACGGTTGTGAATCGATGAAGTGCCCCCAAACACAGTTTCCAAAAAAGTTACTTGGTATTGGTGGTTCTAACCTTGCTCTGCAATCTATGGTGAAAGCAAAAGAAAACTTTTCTTTCTCCATATCAGCTCGGTGAATCGCTTTTGCATAACAAACGAGTGAATAAGCACAAGTGAGAACAAAAGATGATAAAGTTTGTGGCTTTGAATATGATTCATTTGTATCATAAAATTCCCATTTTGATAACACCATTTGCTTTATCTCGTTCAAATCTTCACGCGTGAGATTGAATGTGGCACGAACAGAGTCTTCAAGTTTTGGTTCAAAGTGTAAAATATTTAAGCTACGTTCATTTCCTTTTTCGTTTGGGAACATCTTGGATATGATCTCGGTCCAGCTGTTTGTGAATGTAACACCAAGCTCATTTGGGTCTTTGATGACATCCCTATCGAATAAAGGTTCTAACTCAGGTAACAAAGTTGGTGATTCTTCTTTGGTTTCAATTATTTTGTTGCATAGATAAGCCCAAGCTTTCATGAACATGGTTGAAGATTTTCCATCAAGAACAGCATGGTGTGTGCTTATTCCAATAGAAAAACCACTTTTTGCAAAAAGGGTTATCTGAATTGAAATAATTGAAGCAGATGAATTTGTTGACTCCAAATGTGGAATAAAAGAACGAGACAAAGAAGCTTCATGGGGTGAATTTTCAATGACATGATCAAAGTCTACATTAGACTCGGCAATAAGCAAGGAAACACCATCATTTGGGGTGTATTGGATTATTGGTTGTTGAGATTCTGAAGGCCAGATAATTTTACCAGCTAAAGGGAGAAAGTGTTGGAGGGTTAAAGAGAGTGAAGATTTGAGAATTGGAACTAGTTTTTGAAAGAAGAAAGAAGGGTGTGATTGTGTATTTGGGAGGGAGTAGGAGAAAATTCGTTCTATAGGATGAAACTTTAGCCAAAATATGTCAAAGAAAGTGAAAGGAATTGTTGTAGTTTGGGTTGATGATGGAGGAACAACTTTTAAGTGTTCATGAATTTTGATATTGTTGTTCAAAGCCATATGAGATAAAGGAAGTGTGGTTTGAATAAAATTTCTTAGCTATGAAAGATTGAAAGGAAGCTTATCATATGAAAGATGAAAGAGACATGTGTGATGAGAAATAGAAAGTCAACAAAATGATAAAACAGAAAATCTTTCAAAAAAATAAAAAGATAAGACAGAAAAAGTAAAGTACTTGAAAAAACAACAAAATAATTGGAGAGGATCTCTCATGAATAAAACAACAAAATTATTTCACCTTAGAGGGAGACGTTATAGTAACGTTAAGATAAGAAAAACACAATGCATTTCTTAACGTACTTTTCGTATGATTTTTAACTAAACTACTTATGATTTTTTCAAATTCATATTTTTCTTAAAGTTTGTTGTAGGCACAATGTATTTTTTTAGTTAAGAATAATATAAAAAACACAAGAAAATATACCTATGTTTTGTCCAAAATGTATGTGATGAAAAATAAAAAACTTAAGTTTGGAAAACTCTATGATTGCAAGGGAACAAAAGCTAACCCAAAACAAAATAGCTAATGTGAAAATATTAGGCTTTTGGCATGTTAGTATTGAGCTATTGTTCCATTTGAGGATTTAAGTTTTCAATGTTTTAATTACGATTTAAATTTTTATTTGATGTGATTGTTTGACTTTGGGAAATCGGTAAAAAACGAAAGTCGAGATTGTTGAGAGTACATGCCTTTCCATCTTCCTTAGCAAATAGCTATTAAAAAATAGCTATTAAAAAATTGTCATATATATGATATTGCCATGAAAGAGCAAACCAGTTATGCGCTGGTGTGGTGTGTATGTATATTAAGTCAATGGCATGTAAAACGCATTTTTAATGTCAAAAATCTATGATGCAATTTCCATAATAAATTATGATTTTTCATGCAAAAATATTTTCATGTAAAATCACTATATATGAAAATTATTGTGAGTGTGTGATTTATTTTCATGAGGGTTTTTTAATCATTTATAGAAAAGTTCTAATACAAATAATAAAACCTAAAGCCCAAGACTCGATAGTTTGAATCTTCTTTTCAGCTTTTTGCATCGTTATTATTCTAGGACATCTTTTGTCAATCATCAAAACCAAAATATTTCTATCAAGACATATATTCACAGTTATGTGCCAGCGGGTGTGATCCAGACGCCCCATGGTGCGAAAAAATACACTCATGTGCTCCCAGGGTGTGATTCATGCGCAATTTTTTGCGGTAAAAGATCTGTTTTTCAGCTCAAACCCACTTGAAAACAAGCCTATAAATTCAACTCCTCTCATTCACAAATTCTCATTCAAAATGAAGATGTTCAAGAGGAAGGAAACCACTTGGAGCTTCAAGGAAGGAGTCTCTCCCCATCCTTAGTCTTTAGGGTATGTTTTATTTCTTTTGTAATATGTATTTAGTTACCATCAGTAACTATACCCTATTTGGTACGGTTCAAAGAAAAATCTCCATTTTATTTTTTGGATCTATTTAATTTAAGTCTTTTTATTCAGTTATTTTATGAGTCCTGTTTAATTTTTTATGATAAATCTTTAATGCTTTCACACGAATTAGGGCATACATTAGACAACGGTAACTAATCACTCGAATTAGGGATGTGACATACCTAAGATAATGATGAATACTTACTCGAATTAGGAAGTACTTAAGATAACGGCAGATAATCCACCTGAATTAGTGAAATTGCAATACCTAAGAAAACAGTGAATGAACCTAGGATTAGGCAAAACCTAATATATATACATATCAAGAGAGGATTCTAACAGGCAAATGAAAATGTGAGAGGATTCTAACAATGAAAATGTGACATTTACCTAGGATTTACCCTTTACATCCTTAGTAAATGGAAAAGGAAACATGTGTTGACCCGGTTATTATAACTATCAAGAGAGGGCGAGTTGATGAACTTCTAAGATTCATAGAAAAGAGAATCTCTAGGATAAATTTAGCAATTCGAATTTAAGTCTATGCTCCAATTACCTATGAGAGATAAGACCCCAAACTATAAGCTAGTGAATGTGTACAGATCCACTCTAGGATTAACGACCCTAAACCATATAGCATTTTAACCCACGTGTGACTCAAGTGCAACTCAACAGCTGGAGGGGATTAAACCCCACAAACTCATCAACTAGGATAGACAGCATTTAACCAATCCATGAATAAATTGATTGTATTTAATTCCAACAAATAGATAGAGGGGATTTAAAGAGTCCTAACCACTGCCAACATTTTGCAATCAAAAACAAGTTACCACTAAACTCTCGCTCTGAGCAGACACATGAAATTGCACAAACTCCCCCATTTACTTTATTTAATTATTTTATTTATCTTTATTTTCTGTTTTAAATAAGTAACACAAATTGCCTAGTTGGAAAGATATGAGAAATGGATAGGATATGATAGGAATTTGTAGAATAAATGAAAGATAAAAAAGGGAAATTTCCAATTTTAGAGAAGATGAGAAAATTTCCTAACCTAATGATTCAATTAAATACCAACAAGTCCCAAAAATGTAATTATTGATATAATTTGTCCTTTTTGAATGGAAAACGGGTCGAATTTTGGCTAGAATGGGTCGAATCTGTATGGAAAAGGAAGGGTTTGAACCGGGTCGGGGCAAAGTCGGGTCAGGTCAAACACGACAAACCTGGGATAACAACCTTCCCTGACACAAAAAAAAGTGCCGATTCCTTGATTCAACGCTCTTCCACGGCCACTCCACCGTCTTCTCTGATCTTGGACCCGCTCCGAATCGGCGGAGGCATGTTGACTCGAAAGATTTGGGATCTAGATCACGATCTTGACAAAATTGATCGCAACCATAATCCAAGAACCATATTTCGTCTTCTACAAATGTTTCATTGCTTGCTTGATCCATAAGAAGAATTTTTCTTCATCAAAATCTGTATACTTTGAATTGTCCTCCCAGGTTAGACATTCAGACTGAAATTGTCCCAGTTTAGGACTCCTATACCATTCTACATTATCTTCATTCATTCATCCTATTTTACGGCCTCTCCCATAACCTCTTCCACAACCAAATCCTCTTCCCCCATGGAAAATCTTCAGGATTTGTTCTTCTTCTATGTGACCCTTCATATGTTGCTCATGAACAAGTAAGCTACATTGAAAATCATTAACTAAAATAGTTACGTTATTGCATCATTAGTTTCTTCGAACGAGAAACTAACATAATCAAATCTTGATGTTAAAGGTCTTAGAATATTTTCAACAAGTCACTAGAGTGAGTTTTTCTCCATGCACATTCATCTTGTTGGCGATTTCTAGCATCAATGCAAAGTACTCATCTACATATCCACCCATCTTCTTGCTAAGAATCTCAAATTCTTTGCGAAGATCTTGCAATTGAGCTCTCTTCACCCCTACATTTATTATACCTTCACCCCCTACATTTCACATGAACTACCTATTTTACCCTCGTATATAAACTTAAAAATAATTTTTTTTCTATTTCTCTCAAAAAAATCAAGTGTAAGTCTTGAGAAACAAAACAGGAAGCCAACTTATGCGTTTTCCAGTGTGATTTCTTTGCCGGAAATCATCAAAATTAAATGGATCTATTGTCGATTTAGATTTATTAGCATGATGTGTTTTCTGGAAGCTTATGGTTTTTGTGGAAATCAAGCAAACCAAAAACGTTTTTTATCTTATGGATTGTGGTTAAAATGAATATGCAATTCAATTAAAAAAAAAGGCTGGAATTGTATTAGATTTAATTTAATAAAATAAGGGTCAAAATTGGTTTGTAAGAGATTCAATTTAATTAACTTTAAATTTGCAAGGAGGCACCACAGGAAGAGGGACGACAACAAGCGGTTGAAACGAAGCAGTATGTTATGTTTGTAGAAAATGGGAATGAACGATGTGTTTCCTTCTTCTTTTTTCCTTTTTTTTATTGAAAAATCAATCCATAATTTGAAGGATTTTTGGAACGTGAACGTAAGTTGAAGGTTTCTGAGAATTACATTATAGCATGTAAGGATGCAGGGGCAAACCCAAGGCTAATTAGGAAATGTTAAAAATGAGGGTGAAAAAAATAAATGTTATGAAAAGGGCATAATTGAAAATATAAGTAATTTGTAAGGGTGAAGGTTTAAATGTATGGGTATAGGGTAAAATTTTCACTACACTATCATAAATAATGAATAAAACAACGAAATTGTTTTTGTAAAAAAAAAAATAACAATTATTTCATTTTAGAACGGCAATGAGAAATCATTGTCGGTACTACCCTACGTTGTTGCACATATTCACTGCTCATGTTAATGTGTTGCGCACATACAACAATGTCAAGCGAGCCCACCACTACGGATGCTCCGCAGCAACCATATTTATTGCACAACATAGATTTTTCTGTATGTAGTTATTTTTTTTGTAAAAATTCCGGTAAATTAAAGGTCTTGGTAATTTGAAGTTTGATCGGAAAAAAATAAGAATTGTCTCATCGTTCCATCTAATAATTGAATTTAAATTTTCCTATATAACTTGTTTTTGGTTGGACTTAAAACTAGTTATGTCCAATTGTTTTGGTTTGTCTGTCCTTACACTTTTTTTTAATGAAAGATGTTGGTATTTGGTTGGTTGTAACGTTAACGAAAGGAAATCAATCTACAACTGCATATGTTGTTTTCCCCTCACTCCTAAGTATATATAGGACATCTAGTTATTAAAGGCTCTGTTTGGCAAGGCTAATAAGCTAACTTATAGCGGATAGCTTCTAAGTTCGTCTGACAAAAAAACCTCGTTTGGTAACGGTCTTTTCTCCACCAACTTGTAGCTTATTTTACGAGCTTATAGTTTATTTTCCAGACTCTATTTCAAGCAGCTTTTGAGCTTATAATTTATAAATTATCTTTTTTTCCACTTTTACCCTTATTGTTTTATCTAAAATCTATTTTTACCCTTTACAATTTATTATAATTTAAAAAACTGTACGATTTAATTTAAATACAAGCCATGCAAAAGTCCAAATGGTATCTTAGCTTTGGTGTCATCACGTCTTTTGTGTTGAGTTCAGCTATATATGCCATCACCGAGTTCAGCTATATAGAGGGTCGTTTATGAAATTTTAGAGGCCTAGGACGAACCTACAATTTAGGTCCTAATCTTACTAATATATATATATATATATATATAAAACATCAAAAGAATTGCTCTTCTCCCATTTAAAATTGCTCATTCCCATAAAAAGCTGAATGTGAGTTAACTCACGTAGATGTATTTTCAACGCGAGTTACGCATTTTTTAGTGAGTTAACTTTTTTTTTTTTTTTTTTTATCAAAAAACCAG
>Ga0228711_1006730_pt1 | contig 16923 bp, 8 predicted proteins | sample MedpolnodulmetaG_2_FD_177996 | JGI IMG/M metagenome (GOLD analysis project Ga0228711, IMG submission 177996) | Root nodule microbial communities from Medicago polymorpha collected in Santa Monica, California, United States - brown nodules | ecosystem: Host-associated > Plants > Roots > Nodule...
ATAAAAGGCACATGCTTGTACCATATTGAATCATCAAGTCTTCGGCAATAAAATTAGTGTGTGTTCAAAGAAATTCTCCATTGTTCTCTTAGTTATTACTTTGTGAGTTTGTGTCCCACTGATATCATAAAACCTAGAAAGTTTTGTTTCATCGTTTTGATTTTATAAGCAACTAATCTACATAGAAAGTACAATATTTGAAGGTAAAACAGGTGTAATCCATCTCTAAAATACAAAATTTCCATCTCTAAACAACTTAAACACAAAATGAGAGATGGAACTTGATCTATTGTTAATTTAGTCGTCGTTAAGATATTAAAAACAGGTTTTTTTGTTCGTCTATAATTTGAGATGGAAATGTTCCATCTCTATCTAAATTTTTGGTCTCTAAACACATAGTTCCATCTTGGAATTTCGTCTCTATGAAGTCAAACCAAATATGTTGTCTCTAACATTATTTTTTTTATTATTCCGTCTCTTATAACGTCTTTAGTACTCTTTGTAATCAAAGATATTAAGGCTTTTTACTTGCAGTGAATAACATCTAATAGTTCATCAAATAGTTTTCCTTAGATTGGTATTTTAATCATTGAAACTGGCTAAGAAGTTCCTATGAATGACACGCTTAAGAATTTACTTACTTTTACTTAACTAAATTTCTTAATAAGCGTGATATTCGCTACTTTTGCTTATAATCTAGACCGGATAGATTATTTGATATTCGCAGCAGGAAACCCTAATCGATATTAGATAAATTACTATTAGCTGGAGCAAAACCAAAGAGGAAGGTTAAATTATGGTACAAAAAGCTAGTGTGGATGGAAAAATATGATTCATATTTGTGTTAAATTAATATATGAAGATTCACAGTTGAGAAATAAATGCTTTACTCAATGGAACAACCTATAACATACAAAGCTCTCTTTAAACTCTACCAATATATATGCTTTTACTGGTTGAAGTAGATTTGAAGAACTATCAAAGCTTCTACATATCATTCATGAATGACTTCACAATCTGATGTTTTCAGCAGCAAAAATATCATGCTTGCGGTTCAAGAAACACCAACTAACCGTTCCATTGTCTGCAGTTGATCATAAGGAGCAATCTGCATCATATGGTAAAAATTTCAAAATCAACTTTAGAGCATAGGTGTATAGCACTAAACAATTAACACACATCATAATAAAAAATTAGGAATGATTATGATTATGATTATAATTTAGTAAGGTATATCTCTATCATTAATTTTTTTAGATAATAAATCAATGGTCAATAAACAGGAATCTACGGTATATAGTCGGTCCAAGGATAAGTCAACTAAAACCCGAACTTTAGGCTCACTAGGGAAAAAATTGTAATTGCCACTATTTTACAAGCAAAAAGACCACACATGCCGGCAAAAAAGTTGAACCTAAAGCAAAATGGCCCTTTTGCTTTAGGCCTCATTCATCCTTGGCTCAATCCGGCTGTGGTTTACCATTTTTAAGGGGGAGAACTTTCCCCCAACTACTCACATGACTTCAGATGTGCGCATCCGGAAAAAAAATACAGTCATGAAACCATGTGCAGTGTTTTAGAAATGCGAGGGTTGGAAAAGTTCATCCCTTTATTGAATATAGTACATGCTAGGGAGTGCCGAACACCATTTGATGTTCTGAAGTTTGGTCAAACACGTATATTAGGTGTGAAGGCTATTCTCTTTACATAAAGCTTAGTCCAAACCATGTTTCTTGATGAGAGCAATTGATATGCTAATGCTAATAATATAACGGTTTAAAGCTTTCTTTTTCAATGGAACTGTCCAATCTGATGTGTATATTACCTGACTAAACCCATCAGGCCATGTTATTGAAACAGCATAATTTCCCATTGGCCGAATTTCTTCAGGTTCAATGTAATCAGGAATATCGGTATACTGCAATTTTTGCTCCCCCGTCCATTCATCCTGTTTAAAATGAGAGGGATAAAGTTAGCTTCTAATGAGATGAATAAACAGCATTTTTTGTTTATCTTAAATATCAACATACCACACTCTGAGCAGACCGATCATTCCGTCTCACTGTTGCAGGATGCAGAAAGAATTCTTCGTCTGAATCTGGTACTTTTACTCTAATTGCCTTGATTGATTTATCGTAGGTCACAGCTGTTGAAACTGAAAAAATAACAAACAAAAAAATATATCATTCTTAGAAAAAGCATGAATTCTAGAAGTAAAATAATTGTATTAAAATGCATTAGGTATTAGATAAACAAACGAATGCAAGAACACAATGATTAATCACGGAGCTCGACCAGTTGTGCCTACGTCTCTGACAACAAAGTGACTGCCGCAGTTTTTCTATTATGCAATACTCAGGGTTAATAGAAAGTACTTAGTTTTACATGTATACTTAATGGAAAAGCGGCCTAGTATGAAGCACAGACACGGACACCAGACACGACACTGACACGGACACGTCGACACGGATAAAATTTTGAGAAAATGACATAATTCAATGTAATCACAAGTGTCGGTGTCGTGTCAATGTCAGACACGATACATGTCGGACACCGAGACACACCTTCAATCAGAAGTGTCTGTGCAACAGAGCGGCCTACTTATCAGCAAATACAAGCCATAATCAAATAGAAGAGAGCGGGAATAAACATTCATAAGATAAGATTTATTAGTAAGAGAAAAATAAGTAAATATTTCAACTACCGAAAATTGAGCCGTGATTTTGTGATTAACAAATTATAAACTTTAAAACTAGTTACATTCCGTGCACAACTAGCTTGAGTATGCATTTTCTTCTCGAATGTCATCAAGCAGGAATAGAATACCTTGTTGGCGTATTTTGGCACACTGCTGCACAACACATACTCCTAGATTTTGGAATATCTTGGAAACATCGCCTTGAGGATCTGCCACCACTTCGGGCATTCCACTATCTCCAGAAGCAGATAGCTATGACAATTGTTCAAATAAACTCAAATCTTAGTTGGCATTTAGCAATATAGCAAGAAGCTAAAAACATTGAGAGAAGAGAATAAACTAAAGGTTTGAAGTATAATAGATGAAGTAACACGAGACATACAGTCGGTCTTATAGGAAGATCGAATAGATGTGGTATTCCAAACTGCTGAACAACCTGCAAATATGATCGAACAATCAAACATGTGTCACAGAAAGTACATAATTGTTTTTATATTAAGCATCATATCATAAATATGATTAAGAAAACAAAAAGTTAAAATTCAGAAACGTTATCCATGCCTGAGAACCTGAACCTCTACCAAATGGATAGTATCTTTTTCCATCAGCATCAAAATGACACATGTTCTCGACAACAGCTACACAAGGTACCTTTTAGATAAACACAATAATATACATAAGTATCAAACGTGAATAGTATCAAGTATGTGTTGGTTAGAAGCATGAGATTGGAAAAACAAAATGTAATAGTTTTGTCTTTGAAATGTAGAAGAATCACCTTAAGCTTTGAAAACATCCGAACTCCTTTTGCAACATCAATGAACGATAGTTTTTGAGGAGTGGTAACAATTACAGCAGCAGTTAATGGGACTATCTAAAAAGATATGCAATCAAAATCAAAATGAATGAGAATTAGAAATTTAAAAACAATGGCAAACCATTACAGGAATTATTATGTTATTCCAATTTCATAGTCACATGTGGTTACATTCACTTATTAAATTTCTTCAAATTATTGTTGGTGTTCGTGTCAGTGTTGAGTCCGGTGCATTTGTATATGTGTCAGTGCATCATAGGCTAAAATGCTATGTGAAGCAAGTTAAAGGAATGGCAAGTTATAACCTGGCATAAAGTGAGTTGAATGTCTCCTGTTCCCGGAGGCATGTCGATAACAAGGTAATCAAGCTCGCCCCTACATTGTGTAAACCAAATATCAAGACTACATATCAAGCATAACCTATTAGGTTTTCAAATTAATTTCTGGAGAGGACTAAAGTAAATATTATTATATAAATGTAGTTAATTTAAAAAGGTATCAAGTAGGTAGTTCGGTTAGCGACTAAGGGACACTGAAGGAGTTTTAAACAGGAGGTCCAGGGTTCAATACCTGAAAACTAACACAGCCACTAATTTACTAACATATTTTCCTTTCCGAAAAATAGTTAACTTAATTTTCAATACATACTCTAGGGTAGGGTGGACCAAAAAACTTGAATAACATTAAAACATATCACATAAATCTCATGCAGAATCTTTTAAAATGACGTGATTTATTAAGGCAATATAGCATGTAACTTTTTCCCTATTCTATGCATAGTATATCTTTTTTTTTTCTTTCTTTTTTCATGTTTTTCAGAAATGCATACCACTCAGTAGTAGTGAGAAGTTGGTTAGTGACTCCAGAAACCATAGGGCCACGCATAATTGCACGTCCTTGTCCAGCAAATCCAAAAGAAACCAACTTCACTCCCATGTATTCAGTTGGAATTATGGTCTTCTTTTCTGGATTCTGCAGCAACACTCAAACAATTATGTTTTTTTGTACTTCCCTATATTATACATTTAAAAGCACACGGTTTATCATATATTACCATTTCTAATATTCGACTTTCCGGAGAGACCATAGTTGGTAAGCTTGGACCATAAATATCAGCATCAAATATACCAACTCTAGCACCCATATCAGCCAAAGTATAAGCAAGGTTTACTGCTACAGTTGATTTTCCTACACCACCCTGCAAATTTTGATTTTGACAAAATTCAATCGCAATTCATGATACGAAATTCAAATCATGCTAACTAGATTAACTAATAATTCAAAATAACAATTATAGTTGGGAACACTATGATTGTATTTTTTTCAGAAGCATTCTTCAAAGGCCTTTAATTTAAAAAAGTTTATATTTTTCGCTAAGCATGGGAAATATCCCTTTAGTTTGTTTTCCATAAATTTACAGGTGCTATATATGAACCTAGTATACATAAATAAATAAAATGTTCTTTTTCATTCCTTTATATACGACAAAGTCTTCAACTACAATCGGAGCTAAGCTTAAAATTATGGAAAAAAGAACATTAACAAGAAAGCAGCCAAAATTATCGCAAACGACTTAATATGACAAACATATGATGAGGAGATTCACCTTGCAACTGGATACAGCGATAATATTTGAAATTGTCTGTAGACCTGCTGGAAGTTGCTCTGCGAATAACGGTTTTGCTGGCTGCGCAGACATTGTAACGTTAACATTCTTGACCCAAGGGAGCACTGCCACCACTTCATTTGCCTGCTTCTCAAACTGTCATATGCATATATAATAATTTTTTAGTTTCTCGGAATTACATGAAACTCAAGACTGGAAATGGTAAATAATGGAGTACAAAATATTAATTTCTTTATCATGGAAAATATATGCAATTTTTAATTTTTTTATCATCCCTTCTATATGTAATGAGTTTACGGAACAAAAGTCTACCACTCTAACCTACGTCAGATATGGCTCAAACAATGGCAATTGTGTCATTTACCACGTCCTTGATCGGACATGCCGGTGTTGTGAGCTCTAACCGAAACGACACCTGAGATTCAAACAAAAAACATTTGGTAAGGACATTATCACTCCTTCACATTTGTTAGCTTGAAAGTTTGTGAGGCCAGTGATTTTAAGACCTCTCCTAGAGCTTTATCAATCTGCAAATCTTTCACAAATCCGCAAGTAACGATATCCGTTCCAAAGTCTGGATCAATGATCTGAGACAACGCTTTCAATACATCATCCTCGGCTGTTCCAGTTGATACCGAGGAATTTCCAACTGCATATATAAGAAAACATTAGATGAAAATTAAATCATCCCAAAATAGAATAAAAAATGTTGTACTCATTTATCAATCCTAACATGTGATAACTATTCAAAAATCTCTCTCATCAGTTTAGGTTGGTTGATCAGACATTGGATTTACATACATAGCTTATAAACCAGTTCCCAAAAGCACACATATGATTAAACCCTGTTTGGATAGACAACTCAATTAAGTGTTTATAGCATAAATGTTTATCATAAAAGTGGTAATGTATAAGCTATGTCCACAGAAAAAGATAAAATATTGTCAAATTACTTTCATATAAGCTATAAGTTGTTTTAATAGTATATCTTGGAGAGCTTGTGTAAATAAGCTGAAAAGTCAAAACAACTTGCGGGCATGTCAGAAGTTGTTTCCTTCAACTCTCCCAAACAGTCTCACACAAGTACTTCCCTCAGTAGGTAAGCTCAAATAAATCAATCCAAACAAACCCTATGGAAGCTCTAAGCTAGAAGTTGTTTCTGTAATCTATCATGGAGAGCATACGGGAATAAGCTGGAAACAGCTTATGGATATGCCAGAGGTTGTTTCTTTAAGCTCTCTCAAATAGTCTCATAAGTGCTTACGCCAATAAATAAGCTTAAACAAATAAACCAATCCAAATAGACCCTATGGAAGCTCTAAGCTATAAGTCATTTTTGTAATCTATCCTGAAGAGCTTATAGACACGTCATAAGTTGTTTTCTTAAACTCTCTCAAACAGTATCCTCACAAGTGCTTTGGTAGATTCTTACAAGTGTTTATGCCGGTAGATAAGCTCAAATAAACCAATCCTTATCCTTATTTACAAAACTTCTACACTAAAAACCAAAAACCTTTGCATACAATTAAAACCCTTGAGTAAAATCAATCATATTCCATTCCATACTTTCAACAGAAAAAAGTTTAAAAAAATTACCTTCAACAGAAGCAGCTCTAGCAGAAAAAGAGCTTTTCAAGATAACCCTCTTATTATAAGAAGTCCATAATGAGCTTTGCTCCCTTAGAGAAAAACCTGAACACTTTACATTCACAGAAGAAGTAACCAAACCTGCAAAAACAAATCCAAAAATCAAAACAAAAAAAATATATAATAATAAGAATTCATATCATATACTTTATAGTAACACTTCATATCATATATAATCATCATTATCATATATTAAAGCCAAAAATCACAGCAAAAATATATAAAATAAGAAAATATGATGAGATATCATATAATATATATTATGCAGTAACAAAAATAACCAAAATCAAGAGAAAGAAAAAAAATATATATGATGAGCATTAATATGATATAAGATATATAATAAGAATATATTAAAAGGTGGTAAAGAATTATACTGCATGTTGATGAGTGTGGTGGTTTTGATGAATGGATAGAAAAGTGAGGTGAAGATGAAGCTTGAACAGTTTGCATTCTGAGTTGTGGGAGATAAAGTGTGACAGTTTGTGAGCCTCATGTTTCAGTTGCCATTATGTTATATATATGTTTTTTTAATGATAAAAATTCAATCATGTTTCTTAAGCCAAAATAATTTTTTTTAATATATATTAAATTCATTTTGCAATTTTTTATTTTTCAACTAACAATCTAAAAAAGAAATTGGTTAAACTTTATTTATTTTTGGTAGAATTTTGGATTACAAATCCCCTTGATTAGAAGAAATAAATGGTTAAAGACAAAAAATAAAGATCAATTCTAGATTCAAAAATTTCAAATTTTAACTTTAAATTAAAATAAATTCTAAAAGCAATTAAAAATGTCAAAATCAATTCGGCACGTATAGAATTATTAATAACTCCTCAATGAGTACCGTTGTTTGTACCCTTTATTTTTGTTACTCTAAAGTTTCAATCATTTTTCTTTTTTCTCTTGAAATACGAGTAAACTTAATCTTCAAATTATATAATACCATAAATTTAGTTCTTAAAGTATTTACATTTTAAAATAAGTATTGGATTTGTGAATTTAGTTTTTAACATTGACTAGCAGTATTAATATAATTGAGAGTTTTGACAACAACCTACAATTTCAAAGAGTATATTGACAATTCACTCCTCGAAGTATATTTCTAAAAGCTATACATGAGATTATAAAGTAATACGTCTTTCAATTATGAACTCTTTCGAATCTCATTGACTCAAATGGTAAACGCCATGCATCATTTCGAAGGGAAAATACATAGTTCCATGTACTTCAATACCTCTAGTACAATATAGTGAGAATAAACTAGAGTTAGATGAAATAAACTAGGATTAGTTGGTTAGTTAGTTAGGAGTTAGTTAGACTAACTCACCCGTATAAATAATTATCATCATTGTACTCTCTCATATCTTTTATTCATTTCGATCTTTGTGATGACCCGTAGAAAAAATTATATAATCTATCTTTCTATTGCATTTAATCTAGAACCATGAAATCCTTTGATTACTAATAACCTTTATAGAGGTTTGCTAGTATTAGTTAAGGTAGTTACTAACTAGTTATAATAAGTTGCTAGTTGGTTATAAATGTGCCACCTTTTTTTAATTATCTTACTTCTTTAGTTGGTGTAAGTAATTAAACATTCCAGCTTTGTCTACTTGACCATGAGCTGTATCTCAAAGTCTTTGTTTAAGAATTATCTTAGCTTGTGGACAACATGGTCGAGAACTTCAGGAGTTAACATTATCACTAATTTGCACCTAGGTATATTTCAGAAAAGTAAACTTTTCTTGCAACAAAAAATCAAGTAGTGCAACAGCCACCTTTTAAGTTTAGCACATATTGTTCACTCCTTCAGTAGCAATGAAACACATCGAATTGGCAGGCATATTAGATGGCTAACATGAGATGGAATTGGTTCCCGCCTCAAGGAGATTTGTCGCCAGCAAGAATTCCATGTTCAGTGTTCAGTGATGGCTTCCGTGTTCAGTGATTCCGGCAAGAACTCAACCAGTTCATACTTAAACAAGAGTTTTGCAGCCTGTGAACCATCAACACCAAGTTGTTTGTGTTCACTGAACAAATATCATTGCCATGTTTGCTCTTGGTGGGGTGGAGTCTCACTAAAGGCAACCATCACATGCTCAGAATTTCACATAATTTTTATTGAAAGTTTTTTTTTTATCAATCTCCATACAAACATTAAATAGATGAATCACTATCAATATTTATAAAGATATATACATGTAAAAAATTTACATAACAAGAATTATGTGAAACTTTAACATGGTAGAATATTTCAACCATTAGAGTATCTTGCTGAGCTAGATTTGGATCTTCTCATGCTGGAATTCAACATGAAGAGATTATGTTGATAATCTCACCATTAAAACGATAAAACACAGCTTCTTCAAATGCCAGCTAAGCAGTGGCGCGGCACAAACGACAAAACAAGATGATAAAGAGAATGTCATATGACAATATGCATACAATAAAGTAATCATATAATGTTGCTTGTCAAATGAAAGCAAATGATAAAGTTCAACAGTAAATAATTAATATCCTCCATCATAAAATATCATAATTGAAAAGAAAAAAAAATTGCAGTAATTTGATAAATGGAAAATGCCTTCTACATCCTGAAACTTCAAGTCCATTGATCCCTCCCTTCAAAATCAAAATGATTCACTGCCTCTGCAGCCATGATCAATGCAAATCCAATTTTAGCAGGACAATCAACTTGTCCTAATAATAATGAATCACAATGAGTTATAAAAAAATGCCTATACAATGAAGGCAAAAACAAAATAGCAATTTTTTGTAACATGATTCCACTCACACCCTTCTTAATTCAATGCCACAACCTTGTTATTGAATCCATTTCTTGCCCTCTTGTTGGATATAATATCAGAAAATGAGTCGACAAGTTGACCTGCCAAACTACTCGGATCATCGATCAGTGTCTGAATGAAAGTATTAACCACCCTACGCTCTTGTTCAGTTGCCCTCAAACTAAACCATGTAAGCAATTTCAGCCTAAACTCTTTCTTCATATGACCCTGACATTCTAGCCAACGAATTACTTTAACACAATACTCAAAGTTCTCATCTAAGGAGAACGAACCATCGGGTGCATGTAAAGGAGAACCGTTTATTAAGGTGCTGTCACAATCATGTGCTTCTTCGTTTGTGCTTGCTACTCTTTTCCTACTTGCACCTACGACTATGCGGGAGTCAACAGCAGGAACTTCTTCGTTTGTTCTCCAGGTTTCGGAACCACCGCTACCATGTGGTCTTGCTAGGTTTTTCTCTAAATCATGAGAGGCTGCATCATCATCTGCCTCAACAGCCTGCTGCAAAGTGCAACCATTGTCTTCATCCCGAGAAGACTCAAAAGGAGGAGTGAGTTCTTCGTTCAAGTCAGGCACAGAAACAACATTCAGATCAAGGTCACGAGAAACCAAAGGCACCGATCGCTCTTCCGGATGGTTAGGCTTGATCGTTTCAATCTGACCACAACAATTTTTTGTATTGGCACGGCAAAACCCCTCAAGGCAGCCTTGTTCTTGAGCCCAAGCAAGGTGCAAAATCTTTCCAAGGTCTCGAACCTTGAATCCAGGGTAAGTCATTGTGGGATCGATCTCCAGTTTGGAACCCGGTTCACTGCCTCCTCCAGTTTCCGTATCATCATTTTTAGCATTCATGTCAATTGATGAAGTCGGTTTCTTTGCCAATATCTCAACACTTTTGGTGAAACACTTAGCCTCAGAATGACCATGGTCGCCAACATCTGTATAAGATACAATCCGAAAACTATATTCTGTGCAAGGCTGGAGGTTAGATATCAAAATCCTCCTCTGATCTTTTGGAAACACACAAACAGGTTCTTCTGTGTGTGATTCGCCCCTAGTCTTGTAATACCAGAGTTTGAATCCCTTAATGTCCTCAGAAGTTACATTTGGCATTTCAAGTAAAATGATTTTAACTGAGTTAGCTGTCACCTCTTCAAACACAAACTTGCAGGCAGCAGGAAGTGAACCCTCTGTGAGCCAAAAGGAGCTTATCATGTTAAAATAACCGATAAATCAAATTTAGAACTCATTTGTTACAGATTACAAAAAATATATATATATGATTCTTGCATTCAACAATTTAGAGATTATTTTAAGATATTTTTAACAAAAGCACAAGTTATATAACACACACACACATCAGAAAAGGAGAGAAATAGTTCCAACCTTTGGATTCTGGATTGTCATCAGTGGCCAACCATTCATCAGCTTTCTCGATAGCAAGGGAACAGAGTTTCTGCACATCACTGGCAATAGGGAGCCTGCTGACAATGCCGCGTACCATCTTGGAAGAACCACCGTCAACAGGACCAACTTCCTTCTCCAGTTTAGCCTTTGCCTCTTGTACCATGTCATGCAATTCTTTAAATCTCAAAGTACCATTCAGAAGCCTGAAGCTCAAATATATCCTATAGCATAGTACATCCACACGCCGAGCATCTTTTGCTATATTTAGCTGCTTCTTCCAGCTTCTGTAATTTTATTAAATATGAATCACCAATGTCATCCGATAAAAATCAAGTTCTAAATGTAATCAGAAAGATGAATGAGAAGAACGAAAACAAAAACAAACCAAGAAAGAAAAAACTCGAACAGAAACAGAAAGGAAGGAGAATACAGACCCAGTGGCAGATCTGACCAAATCAATTTCACCTACAACGTATAAAAGCTTCCCCCAATTTTTTATTTCTACGGTTCAGGGCTTAATCAATTGAGAGTTTAATCAATTTAAAATTATCATATGAAGATGAAAACAGTCAACAAACTGTCAAGAAATTGTAAACAAACCTGTGAGAGACTGAGAGGGTACGTTACTAAGAGAGAGGAAACACCACGACTGAGAGGAAGAGGGAAGCTGCGATTAGGGTTTATCGCAAGAGTGAGATGTGAACACGGCGTGCTAGGGAGAGTGTGTGAAAAGGAAACATAAGAGGGTATTTGAGTAATATCCTATTATTATTTCTGAAAAAGAAAAAAAAACTTTTTTTATTGGGGTACCATGGCATCCTTAGCCTTCCAAGAAGATATAGAGTGCTTCACGGGCCTACGGCGTGGCAGTGCAGGGCCACACCGCCACGCTACACCGCTATAGCAGCACTATAGAGCGCTATTGACAACATAGATCAATTGGATTCAATTTTGTATTGAACCTAGATATGGCTCAAATGTATCGCTCCGTATTAACAATGGTTTGAACAGACATAATTTACCAAAAGCCTCACTATACCAACAGCAAACAACAATAAGGGGGGGAGGGATACATGCAACATCCATAACACAGCAGGTGAAGAAAATTACTCACCCAAGTATCCCGGTAACTTTACCGCAGGAGGCACAACAATAACCACCATCGAGTTGCATCAGCTGTCCATGATCAACAACTCCAACTTTTTCATGATGAAGGGCACATTCAATATGGCAAGACAATCCACATGAATCCCCTTGAGAAGATTCACTGCATACCAACCAAAGACTAGGATCCTTGTTATCATCAAAGAGATGGCAAATACAGCAAGAGCACCTTCTACAGAATGTGTCGTCTTTGGATAGCACTGCTCTACAAGCAGAGTTTTTACAGATCCAGGAGTTTGAATGTCCGTAATCAGAAGGAGGATCAGCAGGTGGTACAAATCGAATAGGGTTTTCTCCCTTGCGAAGTTGCTTCCTTGAACACTGACTGCCGAGGCCAGAAACTTTTTTTGAGTCCTTTTTCTTTTCAGTCATCCTGCTTTTCTGAAGAATGTGCTTGTCTTAATCAAAGCAGGTTCGAAGAAGTTCCTTTTTCAACCGGACTTCAGAAACTTACGAAGGAGTTCTGCACTGTTTGAAGCATCATCTGAATGACCATTTTTTTCCGGAGTGCTTTGAACACGAGAACTGGAAAGAAACAACAAGTAATTGATAAGGGCAGATAATATGCAAAATACAAGAAAATTCAGAAACATTTGCAAACTACACGCAGATAATATACATAAAGCTGATTTGATTTGACTCTGTATTGTAAATCTAAACCGTTTGATTCATAAGTGACGGCCTTAAATTAACTCCTGATTAGAACAAACTCATTGTTATCAGAAACAATCCTCATGGTATCAATGTAAATAAGATATTGAATCCATATCGACCTTAAAAGCTTTCAATGTTTTAAAACATCGATGTTGAATTACAAGTCGATGCTAATATTATGCTAAATCATGAAACAAAAGGATTATTCAAGGGAAAGAACAAAAATGACAGCAACCGCATGGAGTTATTTTAGTTCAAGAAAAATAGCTTGAATCAAGTTCCTCCAGTTGATTTGCACATATCTTCGACAAAGAATCGGATTATATAAGTTATCATAACATAGGATTAATTAAAGTGGAGCTACCCTGGATCAGTCAGAAGAATCAAAACTATCGAACGATATCCAGAGTAAATACAGAAATACTACGATAAAAAAAATTCGTATGCAAAAGTTAATACCTCAGAAGCACCAAGTTTTACCTATTATAAAAACAGAAAAGAGATATCTTGACAGAATTGACACTAGGAACACATCACTATAGTCAACAATGTTGCGACTCCTGGACGAGAATCCAAAGCCAGTGTATATATGATAGAGTTTAGAATAACCCTTATATAGACTAGAATTTTTGCAGGAATAGGAGTAACTGTAAAGGCTTTAATTATAATTTATTATACGCGTATCAACTGACACCGGCGCAAATCACGCAAATCTTTAGACACGTAGACCATTCTATGTATTTTTAAGGAAAGTGTCTTTCATCATTCATTGATACTAAAACTACTTTCAGCTAGACTTTTGATAACTAACAAGACAACATGGAGAACAGAATCATGGTTAAAGAAGTCATTTAAACAAGGATTAAATTCAACAATCACTCCAATCTCTTTGTATTAAAAACAACATCAAATTCTAAACCACAGAGTTGGGAAAGTTTATATCATATATGTTACATAATTATATTATATGCATAACAGAAATACACATTAATTAATGCATTAATATTTCATAATTGCGTATGAAAAAAACAGAACATCACAGATAGATCAAAATTTATTTTGCTGCGTTTTTAGGGACAAAACAAATGGATGTTTATATTGTGAATACCAAAAAATATATCCTATTAAAATAGTAACACAGATTGGTTTTGTAGAGAATCATCACAGCCTCACCTAAAAAATATAGCCTCACCTTATGTCACATAATTCATCGTTATTTTTTCCCTTAATAATATGCCACGTAAGGTTCACAAAGTACAACACTTCCGTATAACAAAAGAAAAACAGTATACTTTAACTTAGTATGATTTCTTTGTGGACCTTCACTCCTCTAAAGTCCAAAATTATTGATTTTAGTCACCACAAAATGAGCAACTTTTGGCTTTGATTCATGTAAAATAATTTTATTGGTTTTTCATCTCTTTAAAATAACAAATCACTATTTTTGGTCTCTAACATTCACTTTAGGTTGAGCCAAAAAAAATCTTAGGGAGTCATATGCTAACAAGGCACCACCGACATGATTAGGTGCGACCTGGAGTGGCCACTCTTGTGTTGGACACATTAGTAGTTAAATGACGCCACAAGACGATAGAGACAAAAAATAGTGATTTAAGATTTTGAAAACATATTGAACCCAAATATGAATGACAATGACTTAAATATCACATCTATACAAGTCACAGTTACTTTCCAAGGTGATGCCACAATAAGAGTAGAATAGAACAATACTAGTCTGTAACTATATTGGTTCAGCATTTAATAAAACCTTATATTAAAATCGATAATTGACTCTCAAGAAGATAGCGAAAAACCAGATTTGATCCCAAACCAAATATACTTACAAGGCATATCATCGTATAACTCCATTTTAGGATTGTAATTATAATACGTTGCATAATATGAGACAAACAAATTTCACATTTTGAATAAGAAAGAGGAAACAAATATCATCAAACACTCAAGTAAAAGTTAAAAGGAAACAAACCACAAGACTATAAAGTGAAATAATGATATAAAGAGTAAAAAAGCCTTGCAAAAGAAGCAATATATAACAATTCATTGGATTGAAACTATACATATAATTAGTTTTAATCAGGCAAGAAAGCCAGATAAAGTAAAACACATTAAATAACAGCTTCCGCAAACAAATCACACCTTAAGTATCTTTTCCAAAGTCCAATTTCAGACGGCATTTTAAATCATGCATGAACGATCATCACACTAAAGAAAGTTGAAAAAACAGCATTAACCAAAACTGCAACATAACCACTAGCTGGCTTAGTGTACAAATTCCAATTTCCATAAAGATCAAGAACACACATTTATCATCAAACCCTTCAAAAAATTATCATGGACTGTTCAGTTCGGTTGGCTTCAATATTAATCATTGGAGGGAGTAACCACGGTTCATACACACCAATCTCACAATGTAACTCATCAATAAAGTACAATAAGAAAGAAAACAGATATGCATAATCATAATGCAAATTAGCAACTATAGCATTAATTGATTGATGATGAATGATCCCTTAATTTAGTCCTTACGGCAAATTTTCATATGTTTAGAGATTAAAATGACAGATTTCATATGCTTAAGGGTATGCATCGGGACTCGTAAAAATGGTAACCAACCGATAAAATACCCTCAAAAGTGATTATTATTTAAAGAGAGTTATTCTCTCGGTGCCAGTCTCGAACCGAGTACCTCAAGGTAGTAAAACAAACTTACAACCAAGTGGCCTCACGCGAAACCGACAACAAACAGGCTCTAAATTGATTGATTGATCGATCGATTAATTAATATTAAATTAAAAATAAACAATTAAAATCAAAATATAAATCAGTTTCCAACACAATTGTATTATTTTGCACATTTGATTTAAACATACAATGTATGATGAAAAATAGACTCAAATAGTCAATTACAGTTATGAAAAATAAAACAAACCTATTATTAACATTATAACAATAACTATTTACTCAAAACAGATGAAGAAAAAAACGTATAATAATAGCAGCACAATTTAGAGCCATGAATGAAAAACTGAACATAAAAACAAAACAAGAATAAAAGATCACACATCCCAATTTAACCACTCATTCAATAAGCATTGCACATATCAACAAAAATAGGTCAAAAAAAACATCAATTTTAATATTTTAAAAAAAAATCAAAATAAAGGAAAATGATTAAACAAATAAAAAGCACAAATTTTTACAAAAATCAAAACATGGGCTAGAGGAAAATCAGAACAAATCTATAAAGGGTACACAAAAAAAGAAAAAAAAAACATAAAAACATAAAACCTTAAAAACGTCAAAATTAAGGAAAAAGGGATAAGAATGAAAGAGTTACCTAAAGGAGAATGAAGATTTTAAGGTTATGAATCTGAAATCTTAAACAACACAAACACACAAGACAAATTTGGTTGTTTATGTTGTTGTTAGATTATGTTGTTGTGTTCTATGATTTTGAGAGAGAAAGAGAAAAAGGGTTGTGTTTATTGGTAGTGTTTATAGGTGAATGAAGTGACACGCGCTTAAGATGGCGCGTGAGGGAGTTGTGGTAGTTTTTTTCTTCTTCCTAGGCTCTTGTTGTTTGGCTGCATGGTATTGGTTAGTCAGCTGTGTGAAGTTTTCAGCTTATGTTACTTCTTTTCATGTTTTTCAGGTTTTTGTTGATGTTACTTTTGTGGACATTATTGCCCCTATTCTTTGAAAATTATTTAAGTTGTTTTAGAGTCCGTTTGATGGTCAGAATAGGAAGACAAGATATGATACATTAATCATATGCTGCTTAAATCTCATGTTTGATGTACCAAAGGAATAGGATCAAATAAACCATTTTCGTATCCTACCATGACTTTCATTTGTAATTTATATCCTGAGTATAGTCTGTGTTAGAAATTATCCTGATGGATTAGAACATAGTTTTAAAACTCGGCTCGGTCATCGACTCGGCAGGGGTACTGGGTCAATGGTCGAACCACTGAGTCATTGGTCGAACCGCATGACTGAACCGGAACCACTCGGATGACTCGGTTAGATGACTCGGTCTTAGATTAAATTTATATAGTTATTTAACCGGATTAAA
>Ga0228711_1006734_pt1 | contig 16918 bp, 12 predicted proteins | sample MedpolnodulmetaG_2_FD_177996 | JGI IMG/M metagenome (GOLD analysis project Ga0228711, IMG submission 177996) | Root nodule microbial communities from Medicago polymorpha collected in Santa Monica, California, United States - brown nodules | ecosystem: Host-associated > Plants > Roots > Nodule...
CAAACGCAAGGATTTCTCATCCTATCATAATTTCATGGGATAAGTCATCTCTATGACAATGCATCAAAAAGCAAATCAAACATCTACACGAGAGATCTCTTGATAATGGCTTAACTACCTCAAACCATTTGAATTGGGACAAAATTGTGATCAAAATACTCATTAATACTTAATCCTTTTGAAAGGAAAAATTTATTAAATAAAAGTGCTATGAGTAATCTATATCAAGCAAAACAATGAGACTTATAGAGTATGAAATATTGGTATTAGGTTTTGGTTTTGTAAGTGGGGAAAATAAAGGTACACATTTTATAATGGAAAACAAATTATATTATTAAATAAGATAGAAAGCAGTTATTAGCATAAGCCGTGCCCATATACAACAAAATTGTCTGAACAATGAGAGCAAAGAAAGAACCAAAAATGACAACAAAAATCCAAATGAAACAAAACTAAATGCACATTTAGGTTAAATATGTTTTTGGTCTCAATAAAATTGAGACCTTTTAAGTTTAGTCATTAATTCTGCACTCAGTATTAGTCACTCCTCAAGTCAAATTTGTTTAATTTATGCTTAAACTCTTGAGTTTTTGAACAATTTTTTGCAAACATGTTAAGAACATTACTAAAAGTTCCCTGCAAAAAATTGTCGCAAAATTTGATTTCTACGTCAAGATTTTGTTAATTTTATCTTTAACTTTTACCGTTTTAAAAAATTCATATTTAATTCGTTTCATGTTAGGAAATTCTAAATTTTAGTAAATAAACCTTTCATAGTATTCTAAACTTGTCTCAAAAAAATCGTTAAAAAATTTAAGAGTTTAAGGATAATTAAACAAACTTCGTTGTAACAAGGACTAAAATTAGAAGTAATTTTTTTTTGTATGGACTAAAAAACCTATTAAAATTAAGTAAGGACTAAACTTAGAAGTTCTCAATTTTATACGGACCAAAAACATATTTAACCCTTAAATTTAAAGCATAATTGCTGGCATCACCAAACGGTTTAACTTTGGTGCATATTCAGTTTAACTCACACAGTGATTCAAGATAATAACCCTGGTTTGCCTTTCTTCAAAAGAAATAAAAAACAAAAAAACCTGGCTTGTGGTATTGATCTAAGAATTTGGAGTGTGTTCCTCTTAAAATGTGATATTCGATTTTATCCAATGTCAATTTCGATGAATTAGTACATACAAAATTTTACATTAAGTTTAAATGGAGTTTCTACAAATAGACAATAAGATTAGACCCTTAAATTAGTCGGTGTTTGGATCAAATATCTAGCTTTTTAAATAACAAAATATTCAAGATAATTAAATCTGGCTGTAGTACGTACCAAGCATTCCCCTCCATTTCCCTCCAAACTCACAAACAAAGCCTAAAGGCACTAGTTAACATGACGTTTCTAGTTAGCATTTACTCCATCCGTCCCCAACTATAAGATCATTTACAAAAAAATATTGGTCCATAAATATAAGATCGTCCACAAATTTCTAGATTTATTCACTCCTCTTTTTTCAACTATACCCTTAATTAATACTAATATCAAAAATCAACATTAATACATTTATACATAAATGACAGTTTAGTCGGTAAAAGTTACATATTTTTCAAACAAATTTATTATTCCCAACAGTTTTTCTAATAATTTTATAAACTACTCGTATTAAGGAAAGGAGTACTAATATCGACAACCCTAAAGGGCAACCATTAAACAACCTATAATGAGGGTGGTGGGGAGTGTTAGTTGATGATTATAATGATAATTTCGGTGGCACAAGTGGGAAAAGGAAAAGTGCATTTAAGAGTGTGTACATGTCTTTCTTGACCTCTCACACACGCCACACACAACATGTACAAAAGGCTGCTTCATGTCCATTTGCGTTTGTTGGGTCAAGGAAACCAAACCAAACCAAGGCCTCATATTTTTACAGTTGAAAACCCTCTCAGACATTGTTTATAGTGCAATCTGCAAAAGTAGCAGCACTCATTTCTTCTCCCTATCCTCACATATCCATATTGATATGATCAGTCATCAGCTTAACGAGATCTGATTACCTGCCCTATACACGTACGTGTTGCATGTCTATCTCTCTCTGTTGAGTTGAGTTGAGTAAACAACACACTCATAACTCGTGAAGAGACAGATACAGGTGTAGATAGAGAGTTTTTTTAGTGTGTGTCAAATAAAAAAAAACAAAAGGATTTGGTTGGGATTTGTGTTTGTTTTTCTTTTATCTAAATTTTTTTCACTTCCTTAAAGTTTATCTTTATGTGGTATTTTCTTTCGGTCTTTTACTTTTATTTCTCAAACAACTTTTTTAGCATATATCTGCTGTTTTTCCTCTCCTCCTTTTGGCATGTTTTCATGATGTTTTAGTCCATTAACAGGCATGTCTCTTTTCCTCAGATCTGATTCAGTTACTAGTATTTTTCTCTTTTACATTTCTGAAATCTTCTTTTGAATTATTCCTGTGAAGTTTCCATATCTGGGATGTTATTAATTGTATATGTACTTGTTTTGGTATTAAAGAATTTCTTAATTTGGAACATAGAAATTGTCCCTAAGAATTCCACATTAATCGTGTTTGAACAATACTGCTAGAATGAATGATCTCTTGATAAATATCTGTGCTGCACCTCATTCAGAATCGAGTTGATTCTATTTAATGGGATAATATTTAGGTTGTTGTTGGGATATAGAAATTGACAGAAGAGAGTGAGCACAAAGAAGCATTTAGTATATAATGGCTATACCATTGTTTTTGTGTGCTCACGCTCTTTTGTCAATTTTCAATACTGGAGATAGTGTTGGAAATTTCTCAGCTTCTCAGTTTCATTTGTTCCTATAAAACCAAACCAAATTCATCATATAGCCTCTAAGCAGGTTATCTTTTAATCGAACAGTAAAACAAATTCCTATGAGTTGTGGCTCTGGTCTAAGATTAGTTAATTATATTGGCTATTATTCATCATCATTCAATTTTATATTAGCAATACCAGACAGATAAGTGTGATTTTGAGACCACTAACCTAGGTCAAAGTTGTGCCCTGAGTTACTGTACAGATCCTAAGAGGAAACTTTTATGTTTCCTTTTTATTTTTGTCATCTCTAGCTAAGAGAGTGCACGGTACTCCATATTGTCTTACATATGTGACATATCAATTACTTGCACATCTGTATGATAAAATCCACCCTTGAGTTAGAAACTAATATCAAATAAATCATGTCTACAAAATTTAATATTAATATGAAATCATTTGATATGTTAATGAGATAAATTAAAAATTAATGTCTTATTACTTTTATCAAACTAGTTAATTTTGATGAATCTCATTGATATATCACATGATTTCAAATTAATATCAAATTTTATAGACATGATTTATGTTATAATAACTTTTATTCCGAAGATACATTTTGTAATACATATATGCGTTAAAGAATTATGAGGTGTCATAATATTAAATTTAACATTGTGGTGTCAATTATACTAATTCTTTAGTAAGTAATTTTCTTTGTTGCTCCCTCCTCCTTTTTTGTATGCTCTCCCTCTTGATTTTAGTCACTACCTGTATATCATCTTTCTAGTTTTTAATTTTTGATTTTATTTTTGTATGAACACTTTTATTTTACAAACAAACACTGTTGACATTAATTTTTGATGCATCTTGATGATGTAGGAAATAATTATAGATCAAATGTCAAAATTTGTAGATATATATGATCTATATGATAGTAACTTTCTATTGTAAATTCAACAAAGACAAAGTGGAACAAATAGTAGCGAGAGCAAAAACTAAACAACCCAAGAAAATAAAGATTCAAACTAGAACAAATCTAGAACCTATGTGTAGCACAATCAAAACAACCATTCAAAAGAAAATAGATAAAAGAGAGTAGAGGATTCACACCAAAATTGTTTACGCAGTTTGATCCAAAGTTGACCTATGTTTGTTGGAGAGAGAAACTCTTCAATTCAGTATGAGATTTTACAATAGACGCAAAAGAATTATAAGAAATTAGTTTCACGAATTCAAGATGAACAAACTCTAATTTCTACACTTTCCTTATCTATCAACCCTCAAATATTTTAACTCAATAGTACAAGATGTTTACAATGTGCCCTAACATTCCAAGATGTTTACAACGTGTTTCTCAATCCTAGAAACTCATCAAAAAGCTCTCAAACTTGAGATGAATTGAACTAATACCTTGAACCTTGCACTCTTTGTTATTTCTAAGGTGAACAACTCCACCTTCTTTCAACTCCAAAGTCTCATAATATTTCTTTCTTGAACACATGGGATAAGAGCATCTACCTACCATGACCCAACTCTTATTGGTTTCCCAACTTGTCACCGCTAGTTTAACCGCACTATCATTATCATCCTCTGAGGCAATCACAACTTGCACGAAATCATCATTGTCCTTTTCTTGTGACAATTCTTCTCGAAGTGACTGATTTTGTAACAAATGAAGCATTTGTACTTCGATTTTTTGTTCCCCTTTGATTTTGATATAGCCCAATTTCTCTACTCCCACTTGTTCCTCTTGAGACACCCAAGTCTTCCCCATTATCTTCCACCTTCAAGTCTTGAAACTTGGTTAGCTCTTAGGCCCTAATGGATGGTTGGACCTGCTCCAACGTAACAACAGATTCCTTTCCTTAAATGAATGCATCCTTAAAATGCTCAAAAGATCTAGGCAACGAACTCAAAAAGAGTAGGACTTCACCCTCATCATCAAGTTTCATTCAATATTCTGCAAATCTTTGATGTTTAATTTCATCAATTGCTCCACATTAGATTTTGATTCTACCATTTTCAATGAATAAAGTTTTTGTTTCATACATAACCAATGTGCCAACGACTTAGTCATGTACAAAGATTCTAACTTGGTTCACATCTTTGTCGGGGTCTTTTCGCTCATGACTTCTCTCAATATTTTATCTCCAAGGCACAAGATAATGACAAGTCTTGCCTTATCGATAATCTTTGTCTTCTCTGATTGTGTTATAGTGACTGATATTTTTGCCTCACCCTTAAAGCATCTACACACTTCTATTGAATCAAGATTGTTTCCATCTTCACTTTTCACACATTGAAATCGTTGTTTCTGGAAAATTTCTCTATATCCCATTTAGAACCAATGGTGAAATTATAAGATTTGTTCTTTCTCCATAGACGCTTTCACTTGTTGTGAATTCAACAAGACAGTGGAACAAATAACAACGACATCTTTGCCTCACCCTTCAAAGCATCTCCACACTTGTGTTGAATCAAGATTGTTTCCATCTTCCCTTTCCACACATCAGAATTGTTGTTTCCGGAAAATTTCTTGATGTCCCATTTAGTAGCGACGGTGAAAACATAAAAGATTTTTTCCGTCTCCGTAGACTCTGCCACTTGTTGTGAATTCAACAAGACAAAGTTGAACAAATAAAAATGGAAACCAAAACTAAAAAGTCCAAGCAAATAGAGATTCAAACTAGAACAAATCTATAACCTTTGTGTGGAGCAATCAAACAATCAGTTCAAAGAAAAAGATAAAGAGATCAATCACACCAAAATTGTTTATGCAGTTCGGACCAAAATTGATGTACATTTATGGGAGAAAACAACTCCTTGATTCATTATCAATGAGTCTTTACAATACATATAAAAGAGTTACGAGAATTTTAAGAGCTCAAGATGAACAAACCCCAATTTCTATCATTTCCCTTTGTCTCAACCCTCAAAGATTTACTCAAATTCTTGGTGGTGGCCATCCGCCGCTTGAATTCAATGGTATCGAATAGTATCATTTCCCTTACGACTTTTGTGTTGAGAGCTTTTTAGTGAGGTTCTAGGGTTGAGAAACATGCTCTAAACACATTGGATAGCTAGGAATCATTAGAGAAAGAATTCAAGCTTTCTCTATTGTATTCTTGACTCTACCAAGAATCTTGAGTAAAACTTTACTATCTTCTAAAATAGTATCGAATTCGGATAAAATAAATGCAGACGAATGAAAACTGTCCATCAAGTACTTGGTATCCAATTAAAAAATATAACCTTCTTGACATCAAGCTCCACCATATGCAAGCAAGCTTTATTTATACCCAAAGTTTCCCCTTCATAGGTAGTTAGCCAAGATGAGGATCATAGAGTTTCCAGTCTCATCCCTCTACACAAATTCTTTTATATCAAGCACACAAGAAAACCGGGATGTTGACATTAAGCTCCACCATGCAAACAAGCTTGATTTATATCAAGCGCATGTGAGCAATGTTTTACTTGGTAAGTGGGTCTTGCTGGTTTTTCTTATGATCGCTTGAAATTGATTTTTTTTTCCTTTCCATTTTCTTTCATCTGTATCAACCTAACTGTAGGCTCCCCCAGAAGCCGCACCACCTACCTTGTTGACCCTTCATTATTTGACATAGACAACATATCTATGGCTCATGAGTCCTCTTCTTAATGTGTTTCATTGGTGTTGTTGGTAGTCTTTGCTTTCCCCACTATTGTTTTGCAATTTAGTTCAAAGTTGTGACACCTTCAAGTTAGGGCTATTTGTGAAAGTTAGATGTGGTTTTGGCACTAGTTTTGTAGCAATTGGCATTTAGCTCCAATCCATTCTTAATTATTATATTCCTATATCATTTCATAGTTTTTCTCTTTCCAATGTTATATTTGTTACAAGTTTAAATCTAAGCTTCGACTTATACTATGAAAGAATACCGCAAACATCTTAGCACATCTTGATTATTTGTTAAAGTTTATTTATTTATCGCATAGGATTAGTTATTTATCATCTTAGAATGTCTTACATAATTATATTTTCAAATTAGTTTCTACAGATATGAACTATTTCCTGACTTCCTGATTTCTATAGGATTTAGTGTCATGCAGAAATCTGGTTAGTCTTTTGCATCAAATTATTCATATTATCAATCATATCACAGCATGTTATCATATTTCAAAAGTCTTTGTTCTTTCTCTTCTCCTTTTATCTAACACTCATTACTTTGACTATAATATTTATAGATATGCACATATATCAATAACCATGAAAAAATTTAACAACTAATTTTATGATCAAATGTTAGAATACCACGTTTTATTAACTCTCGGTCTATAAAGTACTAAGCAAACACTGAAAAGGATTACTCTTGTTATTATGTTCGTTTAGTTTTTCATTATTTTCCTTGTTAATTAGGAAAAATTTGGACATGAATATCAATTTCTGGTTAATTTGACAGTGACACTATTATAACAACTAATTTTTGGCATGATGTTTTTCAGTCTCCTTTATGCATGATATGCGGGTTCGTTCTCTATGGTTGCCTTCTCAAGACTTTTTGCAGTCTTGGTCCAACAACAATATTTGGTGGTATCTGATATTGGTAGGTGGTAAGGGGTTATTGGCGATTTTTAGATGGGGGAGAAGACATTTTTGTTCGGGAGGAAGGTTTGGTGTCTGATTTCCATTGAGCTTTAGAGACCTTGAACCATTTTCATTTGAGTCTGACAATTGATGTTGGGTGAGTTCACATGACGGTATGTTTTCTGTGTCCTCGGTTTATATATAATTCCTTATCCCTCATCTTTTTGTCTCCTTTAGGTTTGTCGAAGGTAGGAGTTAGCGCATTAGGTTCCAATGGAAGAGTGCATTGCTTCGTCTAAGGTAATTGTCTTCTCTTGGCAATTGTTGAGGGAAAGATTACCTACTCGACTTAACTTATTTAGGAAAATTGTGTCGTAGATTTGATTCATTGGCTAGGGATACAATCTTTGATATTGGGTGAGTTATCTTAGTGTCAGTTATTTTTTTATGTTTGTATCTTTAGTAAATCATGAAAAAGGGAGGTCAATGTTGTTTATTGTTAAGAACTTTGGCTTGGATTCCTTGCAAGATGTCTTATTTTGATTTTGTTGAGGACCAAGTATTCCTTGTACTTTTTTTTAATATTTGAAATATATTAGCCAAATAATAAAAACTAATTTCTTATAAAATGTAAAATCTCTGCTTGATACAATTGCTCATGTACTCTATTAAAATGTATCACCTATTCTTTTCACATTTCTTTTGGTTACTTTTTGTATACTTTGGATGATTGCAAGAGTTGTTAAGATTGACTACTAATTCTTTGGTTTAAATTATGTGCTCCATTCACCTTCATCAATCTTGAATAATACTATTGCAGGAGTTTTTTTTCTTTTCAAATTCCATCTTTTAGAGACTTGATTGTTGTTTTGGTTCCCTATTTTCGTTCGTTCACAATATTGTTCCTCTTTTTAAAATTCAGTTTTTTTATCCTTGCTCAGGTTTTGGACCCAAAAGTGATGACCTAGAAAGTTTTCTAAAAGAGGATGATGATGGAGCCACTCACAAGCTATTCAAGGAAATTAAATAATAAAAAGACCGACAATGTTCCCACATGGCGATGTTGATTGATGCTATATTGACCAAAATCTGAGTTATCCACTATTAAACTGTATAAAAAGTTATGCTGCTTAGAAGTAATTGACTTAAACAAATAGATTAGTTATAACATTTTTCCATCTTGATAAGAAGCTTTATACTGGGTTTTGATCTTCCAAAGTATTTGTGTTCAGTTTGTCTTCGTAATTACTGTATTATATTGGTGGTATAGTTGCAAAAATTGGTGCTTTTTTCCTTCGGCAACGAGCTTTGTTCGCTGAAAATGTTATCACTTGTAATGTTCACTTTAACAACTGTTGGATCAGCCAGATACTAGTTTATCCAGTACTTGCCTTCTGCTAGAAGTAATAATCAAAAAAAGTTGATATCCAACAAAACAACGACTATTAAGTATGTATCATCTGATGATTACACAATATGCAGGATACCACAATACAATATGCTTTTATTAATTATCTACTAATGGAAAGTGAAACACGAAATTATGTATTGGTACGATTAGTTTTGGATCAAGTTATCTAACATTGAGGATAAACTATATCTAATGTCGCACAATCTAGTGATGATAAGTGAACACAGGAATCATAAAAACTTTGTATGTCTAGAATACTTAAACAACATAGAGGAAAAGATCATCTGGGTGATTCACCATCTCGTGGCAACAAGTGAAGCATGAAATAATGTTGGGAGCCTTCTACATTTGGAGCGTAGATTCAAGGCATCATCTACACAAAAGCTAGAATACTTCTTTTGATCAAGCTAAAACTCCACATTTTTCTACATTCGATTGATGAAGCTACAAGGAAAAGATCAAGTATGAGTCCAAGTACCAAGATTCAAAAGACTTTTGGACATCTCAAGACCTTGTACTCCCAACCTAGAAAGTAGAAAATTATTCTAAGACATCTACAAGCAACAACTCTTTTACATAGCCAGATTTCAACAATGGTATGCTTTCAATGGATCTTTCTCATAAAAGGAAGTTCGTCTCTAATGATGGGATTGACAATTTTGGTCTACTACATGAAACGATTATGAGGAATGTCTATGTAGAGAGAGAAAAGAGAAATAAGAAATGAACATTTGAATGAAATATCATACAATGAGAGAAAAGAAAAAGGCAATATGTTCATAAAGGACAAATATTATTCACAAAAGCCTTTAATGAAATGAGCGCAAATGCAAATCCTCTATGGTTAGGGTTATTAGATCTTGTGATTAATCAATCAGGTACTTATATTCTCTATATAAGAAATCAATGCTTGGATTGATACATGATTGATTTTGTAATATCCTCTCTTTGGAAAGTTAGAATCCTACAAACTCAAACTTTTGTAATTAATAGGATAGTGGATATCGCCTTTTATTGGATTGAATACGCAACTCAAGAGGCGAGTGAGAACGGATCATGAGGAATGCATAAGAGAGACCTCTAGGTACCTTGAGAGGTATTGCTATTTGCTAATACTTAGGTTGGTCGACCTGATAAAAATCAGATGGTTGGTTTGGTGGGACATGATCAAAATCATGTATGTTTGTTGATGCTTTGATAATCACATGGTCTAATATGGCTTTGGTAAATAATACCAAACATTTGAAGTGGAGGTTAAGGACTTCTAACCAATTAGGTTATAGAGAATTAAGTCCCCGTTGAATGGGGCAAATCTCTCTTACGGGGGTAGGACTATATGTAACATCCAATTTGAGTTGTGAACTACTATAAAAAAATACTTGTGTTCTTCTCTATGTATACCTTTGTATTTTCTTTTTGAGCTATGTTATTTACAGCGACAAAAAGCTTCACGAAAGCATTACGAGAAAACCTTTGGCCAATTAAAATTTAGTGCTAGCAGAATACATGGGTGTGGTGGGTGGGTGGATAACAAGTCGTTCAACAATAATCATGCAATAAAAACATTCCACCTGTGTCGTCAAACTTTCTTTGGTCTATTTTTCGCTAACAATAGCATTTCTCTTTCTTTTTGGGTTAACCCTTTAGTTCTCATGGGTATGTGGCCCTAATAATCTGGAGTACGACCGTGAGACAAATATAGTCTAACAAGGAATTATTTCATACAAAAATCAAACTCGAGTTCTTTTAAATGCTTTGTTCTTTGGTGAAGTCTACTATGTAACTACTTGAGTCCAATTGTTAGGTTGTCTATACCTTTTTATTACACTTTCTTTCTACCTATCTATCATAACACAAAATATGCTCTCATATTATTATTTTTGGTTACAAAGATAAATGGAAGAAACAACAAAACAAACGAAAAAAGTTGACTACTCCCGGAGGAACAAAGTGTCATCGGCATCGCTTCTGAGAAGATTGATAAGACCAGCAGGGGAGACTCGTGAAGAAGAAGAAGATCAACATTAGAAGAAGTTCCAAGCTTTACCATGAAGTCTGCACATTGGTTCACTTCTCTAAGAGTGTGAGAAACTGCCACATTGATTTGATGGAGCAATCATTTTATGTCTTGGATAAGGACAACATATATATGGTACCTCTCAATGGGGCCATTGATAAGATTAATGCAAACAAGAGAATCAGAATAGCAAGCAAACTCGGCATAACCCAAATCCTTTGCCATGGTTATACCGTAATAAATAGCAAAAAGTTCAGCCAACAAGATATCATTTGAGCCTGGAATAAAACCAGAGAAGACAACAAGGAGTAAACTTGAGTCGATTCGTAAAACTCCACCAAACCTGATTCTAGTAGGAGTATCGTGACTACTACAATCCACGTTTAGAATTGCACCCGAGATATTATATTATTCCATCTTATGTACTTGTGAGCCATAACAACAGTAGTAGAGGAGGAAAACTGACTAGTATGCTTTCCATCGAGTTCTTTATGTTATAAGACAAACGATGCAAAAACCACGTTTTACCACCCATACACATAAGATTTCGATGTTGCTAACACCACTAAACTCCAACATAAAAAATGATAGCCTGAGAACCCTTAGCTCCCCTTCTAAGCCATTCGCGAGCATCAATAGAAGAGAAAAAAAATTAGCATTAGTGAAGTCTAAGTGTTCTCGTATAAGAAAGAAAGGTTTGACAATTCAATAAATTATTAGTAATTATTATTTTTTGACACTAAAATTAAACCCTCTAAGGCTCTAACCCTCTCCCCTACAATCAAACCCTGCCGCTTGCAACCAAAAGAAAAACCCTAGCGCTCCTCTCTGCTCTTGTTCTCTTCTTCCTTCAAGGTAACATTTCGATTTCATTTCTTATCTTCGATTCATAGCTTATTCATATAGTGGATTTTACTTCCTTTATTACATTACATAATATGATCATAGTTTTTTTTTTTGTTTGAAGCTATCTTGTGTTTATGTACATGTTAAATCGCAAGTCTGAATCCAAAATTATGTAATGATCGTTCTTTTGTTTATGAATAGGTGATTTTTGTTTGTTCTGATGACATTATTTTTTTCATCTAGGGTTTTGTATGTCCACATATACTTAACATACATGAACATGTGAATGTCGATGTTCTTAGAGTAAACCACCAAATTCATCAAATTTTAAAAAATTCACCGACTCTGCCAAATTTTACTCATATTAGTATGATAGTATGTTAGGGACTAAATTGATAGTATGTTGTTGAACATAGGACCTAATTGATAGTAGGTGGTTAAACATAGGGACCTAATTCATAGTAAGTTGTTAAAATATAGGAACCTGATTAATAGTAGGTGGTTAAATTAAGTATAGAGACCAACATGTCAGTTTAATTGAGTCGAGATCTTTTTTGAAATATTCATAATCTCATGAAACTGTTTGAGAGCGCCCTACAAAGTTGGGCACTAATTTTTTGGTTTATTCTTCTTTTTGAATATTCATATTGTGTTTTATGTTCTGCTGAAATATTTGGTGTCTATACCACTTGATATTGAATTTTTTACTTGAATTATGTATTTTTTTGTCTTGTGTTGTTGATACTAGTATTTTTTAAATTAGTTTTTTTCCTTCGGGTACATACATGTATTGTTTTCTTTGTTCAATTGGCAGAACTTTTTGTTGATAGTAGATTTCTTTTTTAATTTTCTTTTTCCTTTTTTCATTTGGATCATACTTATGCATTGCTTTCTTTGTTGAATTGGTAGATTTTTTTTGTGGTTTTAAGCTTTTAAGGACAAATGGGTAAGGAAAAGGTTCACATTAACATTGTTGTCATTGGCCATGTCGACTCCGGGAAGTCAACCACCACCGGTCACTTGATCTACAAGCTTGGAGGTATTGACAAGCGTGTGATTGAGAGGTTTGAGAAAGAAGCTGCTGAGATGAACAAGCGTTCATTCAAGTATGCTTGGGTGCTCGACAAGCTCAAGGCTGAACGTGAAAGAGGTATCACAATTGACATTGCTCTCTGGAAGTTTGAGACTACTAAGTACTACTGCACTGTCATTGATGCCCCCGGACACAGGGATTTCATTAAGAACATGATTACCGGAACATCCCAAGCTGATTGTGCTGTTCTGATCATTGATTCCACTACCGGTGGTTTTGAAGCTGGTATTTCAAAGGATGGGCAGACCCGTGAACATGCTCTCCTTGCTTTCACTCTTGGTGTGAAGCAAATGATTTGTTGCTGCAACAAGGTATTTTAACATTTTAGCCCTTGGAAGGTGCATCTGATTATTTCTGTAATTACTTTATTTATACAAGTTCTCATTGTTTTGTTATCTTGAACAGATGGATGCCACTACACCCAAGTACTCGAAGGGTAGGTATGAAGAAATTGTGAAGGAAGTTTCATCCTATTTGAAGAAGGTTGGCTATAACCCAGACAAAATTCCATTTGTTCCCATCTCTGGTTTTGAGGGAGATAACATGATCGAGCGCTCTACAAATCTTGACTGGTACAAGGGTCCTACCCTTCTTGAGGCTCTTGACCAAATCAACGAGCCTAAGAGGCCATCAGACAAGCCTCTCCGACTACCACTTCAGGATGTCTACAAGATTGGAGGAATTGGAACTGTGCCTGTTGGGCGTGTCGAGACTGGTGTCATAAAACCTGGAATGGTTGTCACTTTTGCCCCTACTGGACTAACAACTGAAGTCAAGTCTGTGGAGATGCATCATGAAGCTCTCACTGAGGCTTTTCCCGGTGACAATGTGGGATTTAATGTTAAGAATGTTGCTGTTAAGGATCTCAAGCGTGGTTATGTTGCCTCAAACTCCAAGGATGACCCTGCCAAGGAGGCTGCTAACTTTACATCTCAAGTGATCATCATGAATCACCCTGGCCAGATTGGAAATGGCTATGCCCCTGTTCTTGACTGCCACACCTCCCACATTGCTGTCAAATTTGCTGAGCTTGTTACTAAGATTGATAGGCGTTCTGGAAAGGAGATTGAGAAGGAGCCCAAATTCTTGAAGAATGGTGATGCTGGTATTATTAAGATGATTCCCACCAAGCCCATGGTGGTTGAGACTTTCTCTGAGTATCCTCCACTTGGCCGATTCGCTGTCAGGGATATGCGTCAAACTGTGGCTGTTGGTGTCATCAAGGCTGTGGAGAAGAAGGATCCCAGCGGTGGACTTAATAAAACAAAGTCAGCATTGAAGAAGAAGTGAACCGTGCAGGATGATCTGTTCAAGGAAGTCTATTATGATGATTACAATAAATGGTTTGCTCTATGTAGTACTTTTATTTTTCGTCTTTCTAACTTGTTTTTCGGATTAGGTGTCAAGTCTGCACCTTCATCTCGCAACCTTTGTTCCCAGAACTGGGTTCTAGATCGACGGTGGCAGGGCTATTTCTTTTTTCGTGTTTATGCTTTGACTTCTGTGTTTTGTTAGAACTATATGATTTTGTAAGCAGCTAGACTGCTGTTTTGGTTTTGAAATATCAACTCCATGTGTTTTTTAGTCTATGTTCTGTGTTTTAAGTTGTGGAGTGCATTTATCCTCGCTTTGATATTTCATCATATTGGAAATCGTGAAAGTGAGCATACACATGGTATTTACACGAAAGTGAGCTTACACTTGTGAGCTTTTTCTGATTTTTATTTAAATTTGTTTTTGCTGTTTGGAAAAACCTTCAAGTCATGTGACATCTATACTTACACATATCCAACTGATCAAATTTGAAGGGTATGCACTATTTTTTCAGCTTACATACATGCTGCTATGCTAAAAACAAAATATAAGCTGTGTTGAGCATTGCATTTTCAGCTTACAGTTTATTACTTTCATACTGATATTTCTGATTATGTATGTATACAATTTTGGACAAGAGTTTAAAGAAAATTCGAGAATTATGTATATAAATTTTAAAATTCATATTAAAAAGCATATATGCTCAAACTCATTATCACTTGAACCCACATTCCACACCAATAGGACCACTTCTGAAGTGGAGCTCTAGTAGAGTTTCTCCAGAAACACCTATATCGGACAGTGTGGAATGTAGAAGGGCCCCACCCAAACTCTTTGATGAATAGACAACGGGAACAAGCAATGGCTGCAATTAACAATATCCATTGCCATCAATACCAATAAGAGTCTCTATCTCAAAATAAAAAAATACCAATAAGATTCTTACTTTAAATGAATTATAGTCCCAACATCTTTTTATAAATTAAAATAGTCTTCGTCTTATAAGTCAATTTTATAGAAGTTAATTTTATAGAAGTTGGAGTTAGCATAAATCCAAATTTTAAAATATATTTCATCCGATCACGGTTATAAGCAAGTATTCTCTTTTTACAATAATTGAATAATTGATGTATTTTTATAATATAATCTATATACATCAGTTATTCAATGAGCTTCAATGAGCGTGAAAAGAGAATACTTGCTTATAATAATGATGTAAAACCTTATGAATTTAAGATATTCTCTTTACTATGAACTGAAGCCTTATAAATTTATTGTATACGAGATAATTATTTTGTAATATTGACTTATTTAAATAAAGAAACGTTAGTTTTGGTCGGAAAAAAGAAAGAAAGAATCATTAGTTAAGTATAAATAAAGTGTGTTTAATATTTTATTCTAAGCTAGTTAATTTATTTTATGAATACCAACGAAAAGAAACAGTCGTAAAAAAAAGAAGTCCAACATTTGTGAATGAAATAACGATCGGATGTAAAATATATTTAAAGACAACCAAAATAGCGAACAATGAGTGGTCTCTATTTCGATCGCTTAATAAACTAGTGACCAATTTTTATGCTTTAGTGATCAAAATTTTAGTAACTAAAGATGAGATTTTAAGTGGTGTCAATATTTTTTTTAGGCTTAAATATTGCACTCGTCCCTGCAAATATGCCTCGTTTAAGTTTTGGTTCCTATAAAAAAAAAATTTGTTTTTGGTCCCTGCAAAATTTTTTGTTTTTTAAAATAGTCCCTGACCCCATTTTTGTGATGACTTGTATACGTGGCACATGACGACTGGACTCATTTTGTAGTTTTTGGTCCCTGCAAAATATTTTGTTTTTTAAATAGATCCCTGCAAAAAATTTTGTTTCTGAAAATAGTCCCTGGAGGGACTATTTTAAAAAACAAAAAATTTTGCAGGGACCAAAATCAAAAAATTTTTTTACAGGGACCAAAACTTAAACGAGGCATATTTGCAGGGACGACTACCATATTTAAGCTTTTTTTTTAAAAATATTCTAGGCTGAATTGACTATAATCAAACCATGCATTGTTGGGAAGAGGATTCCTTGTAGTGTCTTTTCCACTGCATTCACACGGTCAAGTCATTGTTGGTCGTCTAATTAAAAGACTGAACTCAAATCAGAATCGCTCGATCTTGATCAAACGGTCACTGAAATATGACTGCATGGTTTTGGTTTTGCTGGCTGCAGTAAATCATGGTCCGCATTATCATAGATCCTCCTATGACATGCTATCAAGTTATTGATATCAAAACACCCATGTCACAATCAGGTACCTACTCAAAATTCAAAGAAAGAACAATGTTCAATGTTTGTTTGAAGATGACAAATTACACAATAACGTTTGGAGCATACCGTGTCAAATTTTAGGCAGTGAAGAATAGCGTGAGAAGTAGGCATTAGTGTAATAGTGTTCCTTTAAACAATCCAGTTTTGATGCATCAACATCAATTAACTTATTTACTTATCTTTTTTCCTTTTTTGGTTGTGACTTATTTGCTTATCTTTTTTCCTTTTTTGTTTGTAACTTATTTACTATCTTGTACATAGGCGTGGCAACAAAACTCATACCCGTAGTTACCCGCCTGAACCAATTTAAGGTAAGAATTTAAAAAGTGTATTTTTTTTTTTTTGAATAAATGGTAATTTAATAAATTGCACACATTTTTATTTTTGAATAAAACATTCCAAAAATTATTTCGTAAATTTACAAAAATAATCGATTGTTTAAAATTTATTTGAATAATAATAAGTGGATGATGTTTTTGTCATATATAAAAAGATACGCATTTGCTAATTTAAACCTTAATGTTTTTAAGTTTGTTTTTTTTAAAGAAGG
>Ga0228711_1006740_pt1 | contig 16912 bp, 10 predicted proteins | sample MedpolnodulmetaG_2_FD_177996 | JGI IMG/M metagenome (GOLD analysis project Ga0228711, IMG submission 177996) | Root nodule microbial communities from Medicago polymorpha collected in Santa Monica, California, United States - brown nodules | ecosystem: Host-associated > Plants > Roots > Nodule...
GTCTTCAGGAGCTCTTCTTCAGACTCGTTTCTTCAGACGCAGTTCTTCAGACTCATTCTTCCAGATGCTTTAAGCTTCAAATAAATTCCTTTGCTCTTGAACTTGTTCAACCAGAATCTTTATGAATTGTACTTTGATTTTGAATCCTGTACACTTGAACAAATTGTTTAGCATATCCAATTGATTATTTTTAATACCTTGTTATTGTCAAAACTCAATAGGTGACTTGTGAAACACCCTTTGTTCCAATATTATTAAGTAACTAGTAAAGTGATTATTTTGAAATGAATGAATATTTTGAAGTTTGGATGATGTAAACTTGATACCTTTGAAATGTATTTTTTTTAAGGTTTTAGATTCGAATCATCTCAATGCCACCTTATATAAGTTAGCCTATACAGAGTTTTACTCTGATCGCTCACAAGTGGACGATGTAATTGATAATGATAATTTCTTAGGTTGGAGCTTGAGTTTTTTTTTTATAAAAAATTAAAAGGAATAAACACATGGACAGAGATATAAAATTAGGTAAAATCTTAAATATGCTCGAGTTTGCTTGGGCACTCTTTAGGCAAAATTCTTTCAAAATTTAAATTTATTTTAAAATAAATTAATATTAAAATGTGACTTGTCAAACCAAATTTTAGGGGTCCAAGAGTGTTCACAATAAAATTAAACATGGTATGATCTATTGTTTGGAAATTTTCTTTGAATTGGCAGGACAAAATGTGGTATAACATTGTTTAACCAAACAAATGAAGAACATCTCTTTGTTTTCTTTTCTTTCCATCCAAATAAACTCATAAAATTATCCTATTTTCTCTTTACCTTTTACATCCATTTTCAATCAGATCTTGTCGTTTTATCTAGACCAAATCAACCATTAGATATTAATATACAGGTGGTGCAATCTTCATTGGAATCCAGAACATATACACAAGATAAAACCTCTATCAACTTTTGAAACACACGAGGGTGGTACCATCGAAAAGTTACAACATGAATGAGTTGTTTCATTGGTATGTGTCACAATATGTTAATGTGCTGTCGAATTTTGTGCTCTAGAGACACAGATGCTGAAGATTTATTTTATTTTTGTCTTGGATTTGGTGTGGAGTTGAGACAAAAGATGATCTCACAAATTGATCACAAAATTGCCTAGACGAAATTTGAGAGTAGACACTGCATGTGATGTCATGGGCGTAGTTACAATATTTTTAATTTTTTCATTGCAATATTACAATGCAGAAAAGCATAGCTAAACTAAATTTTCCATTTTAATAATTAATCACACTCCTTTTACCACTTGAGTTACCTAATGGTAATTTAGCTTACCCTATAAATAAGAAACAAGAGTACAAGTTGGGACCATTTCCCACGTACAATGCGTAACAGCTATAATTTTAATGGTGCATGGTGCCTTATACGTTAGAAATAGCTGTAAATCTTGGACTAAATCTTTGGGTGGCCATGTAATGTAAGTGATAGTTCAATTCAGTCAATATCAATATACCATATCAAATATAAATGTTCGTTTGCTTCCATAACTGCATTCTACATACAAATTTTAATATTAAAATATTCGAATTCTTATGTCTTTTTATTTGGCTTTTTTCAATAAGCCAGAAATATAATAAACGTCTCAATCAACAAAACACAAATACTCAAAAAGTACTCAATGGCAAAGAACCCCAAACAATACAAGGGTTCAAAATGAAAATGCCCCCACCAACACAAACCAAAAAACAAACATTACACTCTAAATTCTTAACATGCAAGTGGGTGAGACCAACCATAATGAAATGATTTATTCTTATTTTTGTTTGGGTACAATTTATTCTATTTTTTAATCACCACCAAAATAATAGATTGACACAATCAATCACTTGAACATTAATTTATTGATGCAGTCTAAAAACCATATTATTTCGAACTAAAATATGAAATAATTATTCCATATTTTAGTCTTGTAGTTCTTTTTGTGATCATTTTTCTCTATACATGTTAAAACTTTGTTGAATAGGAAAAATCTCTATAAATGAAAGCTAAAATTAGGAGAAGAAATTTTCTGATAAATTAGTAACCAAAATGATTTATGTATTTAGGGTTTTGCTTAGTTGATTGTTTGTAATTTTAGTGAATTGTATTGTTGATATTTAAATAAATTAGGAATGTAGATGTTGTGGATTGTGATCTAAGTGTTAAATGAAATGTTTGAAAGATATGTTCATTTTTTGTTATTGTTTGTTGTAGATATGATTGATGATGTTGATAGGATAAGATTTAGCAGAAAGACATTGTTTAGTTTCGTTCATTGAGAACGAGAGATAAATGCTTCTCCAAGACGTGGACGTGATAGATAGGAGGCATCGATGAATGCTCTAGTTCACAAGTTGAACAAGCTCATGTTGAAATTGAAATGCCATCAACATGGCCATATATGCCATTAGAACCACAACTAGCGACGGACCCAAAAACTTTGAGTAGTGTAGAGAGTATACATGGCGCGCGCGCCCACACACACACACACACATATATATATATATCTAATAATTTAGTTTTTAAAGCATAATTATATATCGTAATTGTTTTGATAAAAATATCACTTTCAATACACGTAATCAATCAATCATATAATCATTCATTTTCGTACGATTTCAAGTTTGATTTCTAATAATCTTTAACAATATATAAATGGAAAACATGATTTTTTTTTGGGATGAATTATTCATTATTTCAGTTATTCTCTTAAACAAATTTGCTTTTAATAATGTTATATTATTGGTGTTATTGAAAGAGATATGATATTTTTATTGTATTTGGTATATTATTGGTAAAAGATGCATATATTTTGTTACTATTTTAAAGTCACAAACTTCTATCAATATCATTTTAATCAAAATTTCATAAAAAAAAACATTGTTTACGAGTTAGCACAGTAAAAAAAAAAACAGACAAACGAGTACGGAGTGACTAATATTCATAAAGCAAAAATACACAAGGAGGGAGATAAACTTTTAGTGCATTAAATACTAATATATTTGTTCCTTAAAAAAATAATACTAATATATTTGTTTTTATAGTGTGTGCCATAGTCAAAATTTATTCTTATAATTTGATATTTTTTTGATGCTAATATCATAATTTGATTAATTTTTGTTTAAAAGGAAGTGAGGGCCATGGCACTCACAAGACCCAATGTGGGGCTGTCTCTGACCACAACAACCTGAGATGGGAGTACCTGCAGATAGTGTTGTCAAAAATGGGTTGGCCTAAGAATTCTGCTCTTTACTCAAACGGTTTTGTTCATTTTTAAAGTAAATGACCAAAATACTCCTACGTATGTTAACTCACGCTAGTGCAAATGTCAACGTAAGTTAACACATGCCGCATGAGTTAATTCGCGCTAGTGTTAATCTCTACGTGACTTAATTCACATAGGAATTAACACATGCGTGAGTTAACTCACGCTGATACAATACATTCACTTTTTTGCACTATGTGCATATGTGTGGGTGGGGGTTAAGTCATTAATAAAATAGTAAGATATGATGTATGTGACTACCATGTTTGACTTGATTTTAATAAAATAAAGTGATGGTCTTGTTTGTTGTCAGCATAGCAGGTAAATAAGACAATTCAAAATAGTCTTATCAAAGAAAGCAAAAAGACGTATAATTGAATGAAGTCACGTGCATCATGTATATGTAAAAAAGTGAAAGAAATCATAACTTTACTACCAAGTGAAATCATGTAAATGTGCCAGAAAGTGTAAAAAATGAATGGTTGGTTATCAACGTGAGTTAACTCACGTAGCGTGAGTTAACTCACGTAGGGGTAATTTGGTCATTTACTTTGGAAATGAGCAAAACTGTTTTAGTAAAGAACAGAATTCTTGGCCTAATGGGCTAGGTTGGGCCTCAAAAGCTAGACCAAAATGCAGTCCGGCTTTTTTGGTCCAATCCCATTTTACCCATATAAAATGGGGGTTGGGCCATCAGGTCGTCCCATTATTAATATTTTCATTTGATTTTCTGTTAAATAACTCTATTTTTAAAAAAATTATCAACTAATTTTTTTTAATAAAATAATAATATTTAAATAAATAAAATTAATAAAAATGATTGAATTTAGCTCAAAGTTTTCAAATTCTAAAGTTTATAAATTATTAATTTGATTCAATAGAATGAATAATCTAGAGTTTAATTAATATTCAATGTTAATGTAAAAATTATTTATACTTATATGACCATCCAATCATATTTTAACAAAAAGATATTTGTTAATAACTAACATATAAAAAATTTAAAATAAAAAAAAATAAAACGGGTGAGGTCGGACTGACCCATATGGTTAGTAACTTCCCAAGTCCCAACAGAAATTTGGGGGCCTGAGAGCAAGTAGGGGGCAAGAAGAGCAATTTTCAAAAATTCAATACCCACCTCTACTCTACCAGATAACTGAAGAAAGTACTTCGAAAACAGAGAGAAAATGTGTTCCGTTGCGGTGGGGTCGATGTTATTCTCCGGAAGCTGCCGTACCGTCGCCGTTCCAGCGGTGGCGCGTGCAATTCCCATTTCACTCACCAAACACCTCACCAACCACGCGTTTCGTTCGCGTTGTCGGAGTTCCCACAACAGTTACACGGCACTCGCCGGTGAAATTGAATCTTCAACAACCGACGCCGGAAACCTAACAGTTACCTCTTCTTCCAATAGGTACATTCACTATCACTTTCTTTCTGTTGGAACATTCACAGTTTTTATTTTCAGCACTTATCGTGATAAGCACTTATCAATAAGCTATTTCTATTGCAAAACATAAAATTAAAGCAAATTGTTGTCTTATAGGTTAATTTTATAGCCTATCTTGGAGAACTTATGAAAATAAGCTGAAAACAACTTATGAACAATGTCATAAGCTGTTCTCAAAAGTACTTTCTAACTGTCTCGAGAAACTTATGCCGTAGATAAGCTCTAATAAGCCAATCCAAACAGGTCCTTGGTGTTTACATTTCAGCATTTTTCCACTGCTTACCCTTTTTTTTTTTCTCCTTATACTGATGCTTTGCTTTTTCTCTAAGTTACCCTAAGTATGATCGATTGCTTCCATGTCCAACACACAAATCTCCACCAAGAATCGAACACTTAGTTGTTACAGAAGAAGGACCTGTATTAGAATACATTTGCAAAACTTTGAATCTTCCTCATTTGTAAGTACGAAATTCATCTATGAAGTTTTATTGTTAACTTCATGAAAATTGGTTTAGATCCTAAGTTTTATTTTGTGAAGGTTTGTTGCGGATTTGATTCAATTCGGAGCTGTGTATTTCGCTCTTGTTTGTCCGAAACCTCCTCCTAATGCTACTGAAGAGCAAATTAGGGTTTTTAAAGAAGTGACTGAACCACTGGTTGTGCGAAAAAGGGCTTCTGTCAAAGGAAAAACTATAAGAGAAGCACAGAAAACGTTCCGTGTAACTGATGTGGATCAATTTGTTGAACCAGGAACTTATTTGCGAGTGCACGTGCACCCTAAGCGTTTTCCTAGGTACGTTGAGATGTTTGTTAGATTTGCATTTTCGTTGTTATTATAGAGGCATGGTATGATAATGTTTGACATTTGAAAGTTCTTTTTAGGTGCTATGAGATTGACTGGAGATCAAGGATCATAGCTGTGAAGGAATCATATGTTGTTTTGGATAAACCTGCTGGTACTTCAGTATGTAATCTATCCTACATTATGAACTCAGAAAAGCTATTAACCCCCTTATAGGATACTTATAGAATTGTTATTAAATTTTAGATCGTAGGCAACAGTTATAAGTCCTGTAAATTTCATACTCCTCTGACCCTATTCATAAGACCCTTTGACACTTTTCAAATATTAAGTCTAGTTGGTAGTGTAACTAATGCGTGCATTTTGCTTATGACTATTACTGAATTACTTTGTGTCTAGATGTATTCAATGTTGACTTTTCATATTCCAAGACAAATTGGTAGTATTAAATGTATCCAGAAATTTGTAATGAGACTTGTATTTAGGGACAAACAAATGTTCCAAAGGAGTCTAGTATTAAGGGTGGAGCTATTGCAAAAAATACGAACATACTCCTACTTGAAATAAAAACACCCCTTATGGTTCCTAATTAGGGCCCCTGAATGTCTTCATCAAAGTGTTGAAAGATTGTGTCCAACATTATTGTTTGTCTACACAATATAGGTGAGATTTTTAATGTGTATTTCTGATTCCTAATAGGCTAGTATTAGATTCCTCCATTCGTTTGATAGGCTTCGAGGTTTACTAACTTGAAGTCCTAATCAAGCAATAATGGTATTGCAAAATACAGTTGAGCAAAGATAGAGCAAAGAATTTAATATTCTATATGACTTGTCTTGAAATTTATTGATATGACTGCCTAAAGTTTCTTTGCAATTTATCATTTTCTAATTTTTGTCAGGTAGGTGGCACTACAGACAACATTGAAGAAAGTTGTGCAACCTTTGCAACTCGTGCCTTGGGATTGACAACACCTTTGATGACTACCCATCAGATTGATAACTGCACAGAAGGCTGGTAATGCCTTTATGTTTAATTAAATTAGTGTTGCTTGTCATTCTGGATTTGATAGAGAATGTAATATATTGTTATTTACGTGCAGTGTAGTATTGGCTAGGAATAAAGAGTATTGCTCTGTCTTTCATGGCAAAATACGGGTAACTCATGAACTTATTTCATAGTTTATACTAGAGCAATCTTCTACGGTTCTACTTATAGAAACACACTCTCAAGGCATGAGCTGTTTGATTTTCATCATGAGATGGGGATCTATTCTTTGAAAGAGTTCTTTTCACTCCAAGTGAATGTGCAAATTATTGAATACTAAATTATTTTTTTCAGGAGAAAAAAGTGAAGAAGCTCTATCTTGCTCTTGCAGCTTCTCCTATACCAACTGGAATCATTAACCACTATATGCGTCCTATTAACATGGCCCCTCGACTTATTTCTGAAGGTAACTACACAAATTGGAGTTCTTAGCTAAAATTGGTTGAGAACTTGAAATAAAATAGTTTAGTAAATATGTGTACTTTCGTTGATTATGTATTATGAGAAACTTCAGTGGAAGAAGCCAACTGCATGATTCATGATATTAGTGACTCAGAAGCATGACTTGTTTGTGACATTAGCTTTGCCTTTGCTTGATATTCAATATTCCACTTCCTGAATAGACTAAATGCAAAGAGTTGACAATGGAAGACATAGTGATGCGCTTGGGGATAATATATCAGCTTTATACTGCACTAAGGAATTGTGATAAGTTTTGACCATATGATTAAGTTAGGTGCATTAGCCAAGATAGAAATCAGCTACCTAATCAACTTCTATCATTTTTATTTTTGATTGAGTAGAATTTGAATAGGTGTTCACCCAACCTAGTGTACTCCAAACAACAACATGATGCGTTAATGGGCAAAGGCATTTCTAGTTTCTTATGTACAGTTAAACTTTAAATCATTTGTTTGCTTCGAGGAGTTGGTAAAAGTTTTCCTGATAAGTGTCTTGTATTGTGATTGAACCCCCGTATAATTATTGAGTGCAGATTTTATCAAGGGATGGCTTCTTTGTCAACTTGAGGTCATAGAATGCAGAAAGATTCCCTGGCCAACTAGTGTTGTTCAAGATGAGTATTGCATTGAAGACTGCGGGTGGCCATCTCAAGATTACGCGTATGAGTGCAAAATCAACCTTCTTACTGGTCGAACTCATCAGGTCTGTTGGCTGTCTTTTTATGTAATATTTGTATTTTTCTTTTGTTGATTCTTAATACATATGATAGATACAAATGATCAATTCAAAAAATAATGAAAACATAGTTGATTGATAAATTCTTATCTTCTGGTGAATTGAAAAGCGATGCATAGCCTGCTTTGTTTTCTGTATTTTCATGTTACATGCCTTCATGAGCTATAGCCTGTTGACCAGCTGCCTTTAGTAGTGAAGCAATCTGTTGGCTGCTATAAATCACTGTTGTAAAGACAAAATATATTATTCTAGCAATTGTTGGATCTAATATCAGGCTATATTTCTGTTAATTGCCAAGGAGTGTTTCAATTTAAAAGTATCGCTCCCCTCCACTTGTTTTCTGGAAGTTTATATCTTCTATGGTATCAACCAATTCAATTTTCAGATTCTTTTATGTGAATGGCGAACCAGCTGGTTCCCATTTAGCACTGTTTAAATTTATAATGAATGAACAAAGAAAGCTTTCTTATATTTCTTTTATCTAATTATCTGTTAGGAAAACAAAACTATATGGGTTTACTGATTAATGACTTCAATTTAATGCAGATTCGAGCTCAATTTGCTGCTTGCAAGGCACCATTAGTTGGTGATACTATGTATATGCCAGCTGCAATTGCGGAGATGATAAATCCTGGACTTGATCCATTTGGAAAATACAAGAAAGATTTCCCTAGTGAGAGTGAAAAAGAAGCGTCTGTTATAAACTGGGTTGCACAACATGGAAAAGAGCCTAGTGTTGGAATTGGACTTCAAGCTTGCCAAATTTCATGGGATGATGATGAACACTTTTACAGAGCTGGTTCGCCTTGGTGGAGGTGTTAAAATGCTGGAATATGCTTGAGTTGAGGATATGGCTCAAGTCTGAAGTTATGTTAGAATTTTGCCTCAGTTTTGAGTGAGTATCACTGTCATTCAAGTTGAAATCATCATGGTTCAGTGTTACAACTGATCTGTAAATTTTGTATGCCTGAAAAAGTAAAGAGACGTTTTTGCATGCAGACACAGATATTCATTCAATTGAAGGAAGATTTGTCATGCATCATTGTTGGTTTCTCCTTTTGCAGTAAAAGTGCAAATTTTTTCTAAGATGGGAGAGGAGTGCAGTGAGGTTGTGCTAATTTGAAAAGAGAAACCCAAACAAAAATGGAAAAAAGGAGGAGCTTCGTGGAAGGACGGTGCATGCTGTCACATACCGGTGAGCCCTGAGCATCCTATTTTATTACAATCAACTCTAAATAGGCAAGCCTGAGGATAGATTATTCACTGGTCGAGACCTCCTTTTACTTGGATATTGATGAATCGAGAAAAGTCACAATATTAGATAGTGGTATTTCGAGCTCTCGTCAATCCCCAAGTGCATGTCTTAGTTTTCTTGTACTCCATTTGCATGTTGGTATAGAAGCTTTTTGTTTATGCTGGAAAGTTAATATTCATGTTCATGATTATCTAGGTTAATGATCGACGGATCCATTGTCCAGTCATATTTCTAAGTGTCATAAGAGGTCTTCATAACATCAAAATGTGGATGTACAGAATTGAGAACTCACCAAATGATAGAGGTTTCACCAATGTCAGCCTTGGAAAAGTTCATTTTATTATAGTAATGCACTTGCTTCATAATATGCTCATGTACACCGACTATATCATCATACTTTGTCTTGTAGACAATGAGAAACATTGACTTCTTTACGCTTTCTAAGGTGCCATAGATGTCTCCCACAAGCAGATTTGCAATATTCATTTTATTATTACTCCTTGAGTTAGAGCTATTCTGTCTACTAAATTATACTATGGAGAAGTCTATTAAGCAAAGCATCCCATAAAACAATAATGTCAGGGAATGCATCAAATAAGTTAGCTTGAAATTTAAGATCTCTGAGAAAGCAAAGAAAAACAAATATCTCCTTGTTTCATGAGACAAAACATGGTGTCGTTGGTGTATGTGAATAAATTATGAAAGTTATTGTCTTAATCCTAATATAATAATAAGTTGAAGTCTCTTAATGTTGAAATTCATCAAAACACTTTGATCTACCGGGTTCTTGAGTCATTTCCTCTATAGTTTGGTGATGTTATGACAATCTTTTTTTTGAGAGTTATGGCAATCTTATAACACCCATAAGTATGAGTAAACATCGGATGAAATGATTTCAATTATTATAATACATACATGCAGCATTGCAGGGGTGGTTCTAGATCGAAATTTATTCTAGTAGACTGGTGAAATTTGAACTTCATTTCTTTTTAAATCAACCCTTAACATGTAAGCCAGGGCTTTAAATTGCAGAATTAAACAAATCTTTATGAAGAATGGAACAACATTTTTGTTGAATATAGAAGCACAAATCAGACGTGCCAAACTATTGAAAGCTTAGCTGATTAGGACCTGGCATTTATTTAATTTATTTGTACTAAATCGTTTGCACCTGTTTTCCTTTTATCATCTTTCTTGGCAGAAGACTTCTGTTTTCCTTTTATTATCTTTCTCGGCAGAAGACTTCTGTTTTATGTTTTGCTATGAATTCCTTGTACCAATTTGCTGATAACCTTGGAGTTCTCTTGAGTGTTGCATAATCAACATGGTGGAGTCCAAATCTTACTGTATATCCTTGTAACCACTCGAAGTTGTCGAGCAAGGACCATGCAAAGTACCCCCTAACATCAGCTCCTTTCCTGATTACATGGTAAATGGCAAAACAAAGAAATTGATCTTAATTTATGTATTTTCTGGTAATTCACTAGTCATAAAGCAAAAGGATGGCATCTATAGGGTTAAAAGTGACATCACAGATAGAGATTTAATTTTAGAATGCACTTCATATAGCTGGATATTTATCTTGATTTTCATACATCCTACCTTATGGCTTCCATTAGGGAAAGCAAATGACCAGCCATGTAGTTTTTTCTGTCAAAATCATTAAGGTATTGCTCCTCGGTGTTATTTGGGTTGTCCAACTCCCCATAACCTAAAAAACAATTTATTACAACAGAAACACACAAACTCCATCCATTAAAGCTTTCATTGGGTTATGCATACCGTTTTCAGTTATGAACATTGGAGTGTTATTGTATCTGTTTTTTAAATAGGTGACGATTTTCTCCATGCCTTGTGGATAAACATATTGCCAATCAATTGAAGTCTGCATACATGTCAACAGAAGTTTCAGAATTAGGTTGGTAATGCAAAGGGAAAATGTTAGTTTCATTAATCTTTATTAATGTAAGGTTGAAAATACATACAGGTTTGCCAATTGGAACGCCATCTTTTTCTGCACTTTGTTGGAATAAACCCTCTGTTCTGGTGATCCCTGGCCCCGGTTCACATTTGGAGTAGATGCAGTCCTTGATATAGTAGCTTGCATAGTGATTGATGCCAATAAAATCCAATCCACTCTTCAGTTTCTCTTTATTATTGTTGGAAAATTTGGGTAATATATCTCCTAGAATCTTCTGCATAACTGGAGGGTATTCACCAAATATGATTGGGTCCAAGAGCCTGCTTTTGGTTATAGTTATTATATTAAATACATTCAATTACTTTAAAAAAAATATTATCGATGTATGTGTCAGTTTCGTGTTCAGTGTTTGTGTGTCATGTTTCATTGTATGGAAGTTGATTAAAAAAAGGTTGTTTATTGAAGGGAAGGATACCAATTATTGGTGAATGATCTTGCTCTTTCTGTGGCCAGCTTGTCTGCCATGGAATTGCTGATGGGTTCATACCAGTCAAAATGCAAGACAATGCCAATTTTACCACCTTGCTCGGCCTGAATATTTCATTCAACACAATTTGAATTAGTATTTCTGATTGTTTCCACTTCCATTTTTAAGCAAGATATCTTTACCCTTATCAAGGACAATTGTGAAGAACCTTGTCTTAGCACATATATAAACGTGTAATTTAGCAACACCTACTCTAACACACTTTCCAAAAGTCACTCTCTTATTGAATGAATTTTATGTGGATCCCATCATATTGCAAATGTCATATACACAGTGTTGTGTGACTCATGACTTTCATCAAATAAGAGTGGATATTGAAAAGAGTGTTAATGTTTTTAGCAGTACACTTTTTTTAATGTATAGAATGTTATGTTATAAACTAAAAGACTACCTGGTATTTAGTTCTGTAAATATATGCTGCAGCTGCATGAGATAGGATTATATTGTGAACCGCCAGATATGGCTCCTTCTCGGAATCTCCTTCACTACAATTTCCAAATGGTTTAGAGCAACGAAATGGCGGAGCTATTCCTCTGCGGTAGCCGTATGTGATCTGATAATCTGGCTCATTGAAGGTTGCCCAGTATTTTACCCTGTCACCAAATGATTTGAAACAAAGGTCTGCGAGATATATGAAATCTTCCCTGTGCATCAATCAAGTATTGATAAATATTAGCTTATGATAAGTAAATAATGACATGTATATGTACAATAAGATGGGCAATTAATTACTTACTGTGACTCTGGACTTAGCCAACCTCCGTATCTGTCTCCAAGTTCTTGAGGTAAATCAAAATGTGACAGTGTTACAAATGGTTGAATTCCTGCAAGTTGTCCAATTCATCAGAGAATCAAAGTGATTCAGTGCACAGAAAGTTATGTTTGATCTTGTGTTCACGTCTATAAAGTTTTTTATTTTTTTTTTAAGAAAAATATACCACGTACTATGTGTACTCTAGTTTTAAATGCAAGCAACAAAACAACCTACTTTATTTTAAAAAAGAGGAGGTAGTCTAATTTAATTTTCTTTTTGTAAAATAAAACAGTTATCGTCCAAAATGTCACGTGTTTCATAAAATTAAGAGATTATTGAAAAATGAAATATAAACTATTGAAAGGTGTTTTGAGAACAATAAAAAAAATTAGAATTGATTGAAATTTACTTATATTTTGAATCATAAAATTTGAGATTTTTCCTTATATTCAAAACAGAAGTGAATACTACTACTAAGAAAAATACAAATGTTAATGTGTGGCTGTGTAGTTTTAGACAAGTTTTCATGAACTTTTTTTGATCGGTAGGAACCGAAGATAGCACTCTTGTGAATTAGTATAATGCTCACATACATTGCACACCAATCACTTGTATTTTTAAAAGTAATAACTTTTACATTAAAAATTGTGTAGTTATGATTTTTGCATGTGTTTAACTTGTATTTTCAAGACAAACTTTCTTTAAATAAAATGCTAACAAGTATCTTTAAAACATTGTTTAAACATCTAAAAATAATAATTTTCACATTGAAGATTAATAGAGTGGGATCGCAATGTAAAATTTTCTCACTTATCACTCCATTAACTTTTCTCTATCGACAGAAATGCAATCCACATTTTCCTTGGCCTTTAGTCTTTAGTAGTAGTATCATCATGGTGTAATTGTTTGTCTTTAGTGCACTAAACAAGCTTTTGTGGGGGCAATATGAAATTGTATGTGGGGTCATCATCTAAGTAGCCGCTAGTTACCAAAGTAATGCATAGGTGGGGTCAACAACCCCCAATTAGAGCAATGTAAATGTAGATCGGTGTCAGAGTAACTTAGTGGCCAAAAATTCATCTCATAAGATGAATAAGTGGGCTCGGGTGATTTTTGTTGACATGGTCGAGTTAATAGTTTTAGTATGCCAGCATTCTCATTAAATAAGAGCTAGAAATAAACCTTTGAGAAGCAAAGCATCTATTAGACGATTGTAGTAATTGATCCCACCATAATTGACTTCTCCAAATCTTCCTTCTGCAAAAAGGGTATCAAAGTTTACATAAAGAGTTGATTTCAAGCAGCTGGTAATATCTAAATTGAGAATAATCAAATTAAGAAGCATACTTGGTAGAACTCTTGCCCATGAAATTGAGAATCTGTAGCTGTTGACTTTCATGGCTTCCATTAGATCAATATCCTCCTGTTCTAAGCCACAATAATATTACTACTACTAAAATAAAATAATGAGTAGTATTTTTCATTGAGTATGATGATCCTAAAATTTAGAATATAAATTTAGAGTGCATAAATTCCTACGTAATAATCAAAATGTCTAGCTCAATCCATGTGAGACCTACTCAAACACTTAAAATGGGAACCTTTTCTGTTAACACTTTCCTATTTTTTAATGCTCAATCATTAGTAATTTTTATAATTTTCTTTAAGTTTGAAGATGCATACCAAATAGCGATGATATTGGTCAACGGCAATATCTCCATTACTTCCATCCTTTATTTTATCTGCAATAACCAGTTTCAAATCAACAACACCATCTTAAATTTATACAAAGCATAATCTGTACATGTTGAGTTACATATTTGTTTAATTATCATGTTCACCTGGTGTTTGGTGTGTTAAGACATCCCAATCACTTGGTCCTTTTCCATCACTCAAGTAAGCACCTTCATACTGCAAAATGATCATTAATTAAGGAAACCATATTGTAAATATATGATAGGTTGATTATCAATTAACAAGTCACAAAACATGAATACATATATGTTATTAATATTAAAAATGAAATTAATCACCTGATAAGCAGAAGAAGCAGTACCAAAGAGGAAGTTGGTGGATAATGGAGATGGATCAAACCTATTTGATAGAGCTCTCTGGGGACATATTGAGAACGAGATTAGCAATAAAAAAATAAAGGGTATTTCCACAAACATCGATTTCAGATTTGTATAGAACACCATTGCATAGCATTGTACTTGGCAATTGGCATGTCACTTTTTATATTGCCAGCCAACATATGTATTATAGTATTGAGAGACAAAGCGCATGGAATATTTTTTATGTTTAATAAGGAAGAAAAGTCTTTAATTAGTCAAAAAAAAGGAAGCAAAGTGTTTTCATTCACTCATACTCATACATTGTTCAAAGTTCAAACCTGAAAGTGGAAAAAAGTATACATATAAGATAAACCGTAGAAAAATAAATAGACTATATCTACAAGCAGACTTTTAAAGCTAATTTTATATTTATTTTTTTTAAGAAACTAGATTAACCCATCTAAATTGACACTAGGAATAATCGAACTTAAGACCTTAAGGAAGAACGCACTCCTAAGGTCTCAAGCCAAAAACCTCAGACAAACCCAAGTGGGTTTAATTTTTAAATTATAAATAAGAGAAACTTTAAAAGGGGAGTTTTGATGCAATGATAAAGTTGTTTTCATGTGATTAGAAGGTTACAAATTTAAGCCATGAAAACAACTCTTGCCAATCTTGTATAAAAAACAAGGTAAGCCTACGGTACACTCTATGCTTATGTAGAAGTTTTGTGTACAAGACTGTCTTTTTTTAATAAATAAATAAGAGAAACTTTAATAACATACTCTTCTCAACACACATTTTTTTTATTGATGGAAATTCAGACGAATTAGTTTTTATTAAATCATGTATCCCTCATGAGAGGCGTGTTGCAAAAAAATAAGTGATCCAATTGATTGTTTTACCCATGCAAATGCATATCTTTAACCTTTAATATCTTTAATTATGTATTAAAAAATATATAAAATTTGATATTTTCAAAATATCTAGACAAATCAACATCATCTTATTTGTTATGTGAATAGTGTAGATAGTTAAAAAAATATCACTTATTTTAATACGAAGAAAGTATTTGTTTTTTGGGTTCCAGATTGAGCAAATTACCACAAAACACAATTTCAGGTTTGCAATTTTTTCCCAAAAGGGAAACGCTTTTCCGAAAATCATACGGAAACCCCATATAAAGTTTTCTAAATTGTATTTTTTTTAAATAATACAATTTATTTTAGCGAACAAGTAAAAAACGTTACCATAAATAAAGGATATAACATGCAACAACTTTTTGGATGTTGCTATGTTTTTCCGCCAATAAAAAACTGCCGCCTATTCTTTTTCGGACAAGAAACCAAACCCAAAAATTTAACATACATTTCTATCAAGTTTCCCATTTTGTATTATTGTTTGATTTTTTTTTAATAAGCCAAATTAGTATGAAAACTTAAAAGGAGTTAGAAACATGGTGACTTTTAAGGTGCACAAATGCTTAAATTTGTGTACCTATACATAAATTCTCATTTTACCATTGATTCAAAAGTTTAAAATTTAATGGCTTAGATCTGGTAAAAAAAGCATATACTTTGTGCAGAAGTTCACATTCCAACTAACCAATCCATTCATTTACAATAGCATCAAAATCACTGATTAATTTTTTACTGTTGAATCATTTTGAATTGAAGCAACCATATAAGATGATATAATGAAATAAAACAGAAGTTGCAACATTTCAAAACACTAACAGTTTCATGACTTGCGATAAACCTGAAGAATGATTTGGAGACACTTGACTCTATCCTCTGCTATTTGCATATCATCTTTGATACTTTCATATCGCTCTTTGATACCCCTCAAAATCTTCAAAAAATTATCCAACGGAACTGCCTCCTTCTGCTGGAGAAACTCAATAACTGTTTTCCACGCATCAGCACCATTGTCTTCATCAACATTATCTTCTTCTTCTTCATCATCATCATCTTCTTCATCTTCTTCGACGTCTTCGTCATCATCTACTAATATGTTGTAGATACGTATCGAATGAGTATAAAAATGTTTTTAATTGAAAAGGTAAAATGAAAAATTCTGATATGTCGCCGACAAGCTGCAATACACCGCCGACACACCTCTAATACATATTATGATTGTTCAGTTTTCAATTTTCTCACCCTTAATTACTATTCTCTAACTTTTTTTTATAGATACTATTCTCTAACTTTAATTACATCATGTCTCTAAATTTTGATGGACCCATTTAATTTATTAGCAATTTTTAAATTTGTTTATTATTCGTAATTGTATTTTAAGTTCTGAGTTTCGTTAATGTAAGACAATGAATCACAATTCCATTTTATTTTAAAGAAAATGCTTGTTTTAGCGAAAATAAGCTTCCCGATATTTTCACGACCTTTATAAAACAACTCTTTGAATTGTGGTAATTGACAATTATAATAAATGGAGCCCTTTTTTTTTTTTTGTTATCACTGAAATTGCTTTTCGTGATGCAATCGGGATAGAATTCCTCGGGAGATATAGCACCTCCCTTATTTTTTTATTAATATTTTTATTTGAATTATGTACTTTGATTTCA
>Ga0228711_1006741_pt1 | contig 16911 bp, 12 predicted proteins | sample MedpolnodulmetaG_2_FD_177996 | JGI IMG/M metagenome (GOLD analysis project Ga0228711, IMG submission 177996) | Root nodule microbial communities from Medicago polymorpha collected in Santa Monica, California, United States - brown nodules | ecosystem: Host-associated > Plants > Roots > Nodule...
TCGGCGTGTGGTGGGTGCTGGCAATGATACTTTCTTTTGGCATGATATATGGGTGGGGGAAGTTCCTTTGAAACTCAAATTTCCCCGTTTATATGAGCTTACGTTGAATAAGGAGTGTTCGGTAGCGGAGGCGAAGAGGAACTTGTGTGCGGTTGGGGGAGTAGAGAGGGTGTGGCGGCGTCACTTGATCGCATGGGATGAGGAGAGTGTGATGGAGTGTTCTATCTTACTTGATAACACTGTTTTGCAGGATAATGTTTTGGACGCGTGGCGATGGTTGTTAGATCCTATTCACGGCTACTCGGTGAAGGGAGCTTATCATTTTCTTACCACTACTGGTGCTCCTTTGGACAGAAATACGGTTGATGATGTCTGGCATAAGCATATTCCATCGAAGGTGTCTGTGTTCGTGTGGCAGCTCCTCCGTGACCGACTCCCAACAAAAGACAACTTGGTGCGGCGACAAATCGTTCCCACTACGGATACGGTTTGCACTACAGGTTGTGGAGGGCTGGAAACTTTAGCACATTTGTTCTTACACTGTGACATATTCAGCTCTCTTTGGCACTATGTATGGCGCTGGTTACACATTACTTGGGTGTCCCCTGGTAACATCAGACAATATTTTCTTCATTTCACATCAATGGCGGGGCTGCCTAGATTCACTCACACATTTATGAAAGTGATTTGGTTTGCCTCTGTTTTGGTGATATGGAAGGAAAGGAATAACCGTGTGTTCCAAAACGCGGTCACTATCCCTTCGGTCCTTGTTGAACAGGTCAAATTAAATTCTTTTCTATGATTAAAGTCTAAACAGGTGAATTTTGTTTATAGTTATCATGATTGGTGGCAAAATTCCATTTTGTGTATGTGTGTCCACTTGTAATTCGTTTTTGTTTTGGTGGTGGCTACTTGTTGCAGTCACCTAACTCTTGTAAATACTCTTGGGTGATTTGCCCTTTGCACACCTTGTGCGGGGTGAATCATTGATGTTAATATATCCCATTTTAGTTTGTTCAAAAAAAATATTAAAAATAAAAGAAAAAATATTAAAAAATAAAAGAAAAGGTTGATGGCGTGAGTTGAAGAGAGGTGTTTGTGAAATAAATTGCGGAGAAGTGGTTTTTTTGGTTAAAGTTCATTTCATTCAATTTTATTCATTCTAGAAAAAATACTTTTTTTTAAGGTACTTTATTGATATTGTGTTGGCCTAACTTCTCCTTAAAAATGTAGAGAAACTGAAGGAAAAAAAAAGTCGGGCCAAACGGTACGTATGTACCCGTGACATTAGCTCAGTTGGTAAAGACAATGCATAAGGGGCCGGAGTTCGAACGTCAAACACCTCATTTCTCCATATTTTAATGTGTGAGCTCCGGCCAGATTACTTAAAAATAAATATAGATAGATAGATGTAAGTGTCCGACTAAATTATTGCGACTCCAAAACCAATTGTTCACCGCTCCACCAGAGACATTACACCACCAAAACAAGCAAGGACTGTGTGCCCGTGACTTCAACACAGATTCCCCCATGTCTGACGTAAGTCCATCTCTCTTTTGAAGTTATTAGATTAGATTAGATGTTTTAGTTGAATGATGAATTTGTATTCATGATATTATTACCTATCTCTACTTCATTTTAGATGTTTCAATTTCGGTGCTTTTTTTAATATCAACTGAATGTTTGGGGATATTGAAGCTAGGTGTTTCTGTATTTTTTTTATTTCAACCAAATCTAAATTGGTTTGTATTGATTTTCTTTGATAAGTAGATCAAAAAATATGACTATCAAGATTCAAATCATATGGTTGACTTTCTATATGATCGAAAAAATTTACATGGTTGACTTGGAACACCCACATGGTGTCCCCATAGGTTTTTCAATTGTGATTAGTACGATGAAATTCAGTAATAAAGTTTTAATTTTTGTCTTTGAACTGAGATTTTTTTTTATTCTTTAATAGGAGTACTTTTATGTGTATGTTTGGATCAACAACGACATTTTACAAAATTGCAGCAACTCATTGTGATTATGCAATCTAACCAGGAATCCGAACATGTAATATCGATTCAAATTCCATTTACATGTATTGTTCGGTTTCAGACTTTTTTTGAACTGAGTTTTTTTCTATTCTTTAATAGGAGTACTTTTATGTGTATGTTTGGATCAACAACGACATTTTGCAAAATTGCAGTAGCTCATTGTGATTATACTTCCATTTAGATGTATTGTTCGGTTTCAGACTTTTTTTTGTCCTATGTACATGTAACTTCGTATTGTTTGTGTTGAGGATGAGCTGAATGTTTTCTCTAACTCTATTCTTACATTCTTTCGTTGTGTTTTTTACATTAGGTGAAAGAGGAAAAAAAGACACCACAGGATATAGTTGAAAAAGATGATAATGGAGACACATCTTATATCAATGGACAATACAATATGCCGAATTGCATTGAAATCTTGTTAACTCTTAAGGACAAACGTCTTTTGGATGGACAAGAATTTAGCTTTGCTTTAGAATTGATTAAAGATGGCAAAAATAGAGTCATAGTTGATTCTTTGAAATATTGCATGGATGATTTGGCGACTTGGATAATCTTCAAATTTAAGACGGAACGCTTCAAGAAGTTATTTTAAGATTCTTCTTTTCATTCGGATGTTAAACCTTCTGTTCTAATGCGTGTGTGAATTTCACTATCGAACACTTTGAAATTATGAAAACAATCATATCCTATTGCATTGAATTTATATTTGCATTTTGTGATTTTTTTTCCCCTTCAATTTGTTCTATCAAAGACTTACAGCCAAACTATTGTACATTCTAGAAAAGATAAAAAAAGTAATGATGAATGAAATTAGTTACTAGAAACTTTTAACATTCTGGATGAAAATTACTACTCCAACCTGATTAGGATGAAATATTTTGCTATATCGAAATTAGAATTATTACTGGGTAAGGGATGATTACATCACATTTATATAATCTGTTCTCGAAGAGGTTGAAGAATAGTGATATATCTTAGTGTATGTTGGTCATTTTAGTCCTTAATGGAGAAAGGTGTAGCTTATTTTGGCATGAGCATCCAACAAGAAATGTGCCACATCAACCAAAATGTTAACATTAAGATAGTGAGACTAAAAAAGACTAAATAGAGCCATAAAATACGGTTTTCAAAGTTTTCCTTCTTTGATATGCTTGCCGGGATTAAAACGGTTAGCAGCTCAATTTTTCATTTTGCAATGATCAACTATCTAAAACAAAGCATTTCCTTACCAGCCGAATTGGTGCAAGTAAAAGTGAAGTTTCTTTAGCAAATACTATCAACCAAAATTCCCAGCCACATGGTCAAAGTCTCACAAGAAGCAAGGCATTATAGTAAAGAGATGATGAAGAAATGTACAATATATAAATATAGCATAATATGAAAGTGAACCATCGCAAATATTATTTGCGAGTATCTAATAGATTCAAATCCAATTGATATTCCTAGTTAAAAAGGAATTAAGAAGTGAACTTCAACTTTAGACCATTTCAATGATTAGTGAAACTTTTTTGGCTTTTCTTTGCTTGTAATGAGAGTAACACCATCTTTTCTCCAAACTATTTGATCTTCACATAAAGCCTCTACCACCTCCACATATAGTATGTGCTCCTGAATTTAGAAGCAATCATGCTTTATACACCTTCATACCATAGGAGCCCTCGCCATCGAAAGCGGGAAGAAGTGAAGGATGAGTGTTTGATATAGAGTTTTTATTTTTGATAAGCTTGGATCAACTCCATTGGTATGAGTTTGAGGTATCCAGCTAGAAGAATAAAATCATTCGCATAAATTAGTAATTGATACATGAATTATATCCACGTACATATTTAGCAAATCAACATTTCTTTTATCCTCGTTTGCCAATTTTCTATATTTGTTATTGAAAAACAAAAGTATAGGTTAGTTGGGTCTCAATCCTGGAGACCGCTTGTCAATTGTGTTATAGTTAAACTATCCGCTAAAGGAAAGGTTACACAACGAGCATCCCTCAAAAGGGAGTTAGAGATAAAAACAGGAATTGAATTAAAAATTCTACAAGGAACATTAGAAGAAAACCCCGACTTGACTAAACTATCCGCCACAAGGTTGACCTCTTCTCAAAACATAAGTGATTTTGACATAATCATAATTGATACCGAAAACAATTAATCCTAAACCATGCCCTCCCCTGGTAAGCATAATTCCAAACCAAGGTTTTAACGGACGGTAATTAATTATTATTATTTTTTAAACAAAGAGAAGAAAAAAACGTAATTAATTGTTGTTTGTTGGGTCTTTTTTTTTTATTTTTTTTAAGGTGCTATAGTATATCTTTGCTAGCTTCAAACTCCACACAATATCCCAAAGTAATAAGGGATAAATAAGTAATTAGCAACCCTTTGTTATCTTTCAATTTCAAACAATCTCTTCAACTTCAGTCTTTCTTCTCTCACGATCACCACCATCACAGTCACAACACATTCAACTTTGTTCTCTGTCATCGTCACCGACCCTCCCTCTCAATTAAGAACTAGGGTTTCATCTTTATTCTTCTCTACTTTTTTCATTGTGAGCACCCGTACTTTTTCTACTCTTTCATATTCGCGCACATAACATGTTTGTGAAATGTCCTCTGTGGATTCTCCGTTTAGAATAACCCTGCATGCTCAAATTTTAACTATTCTTATGTTTTTATGTAATTAAATGTTGGAATAATATATCATAGTACTACCCTTTGATGCTCAGTTTTAGGATATCTTGTAATTTGTTACCTCTATTTTAAATTATCCGCTAATACCATGTAAATACTAGTATGTTCTTTAGTTACTTTCATTCGATGTGAACGAAACGCTATTATTATAAATGTGTGTTACTGACTGAGTTTCATTTATTGTGTGTTTGGTTATGATATGCCAAAAATTGATTTTTAGTGAATTGATTATGGCTAAGAGTGAGTTGAAGCTAAAGTGATTTATGTTTGGATACATTCATGTAAAAGCAAGCTGGACAATAAATTTGAGTAAAAATTTATTCGGAAAAAAAAAATTTGAGTAAAAATCAATTCAAGAATCAAAAGCTCCGCTTACTAGCTTCAAGTAAGAATCAATTCTGGAGGCAAAACGAAATCTACTAAGAGCAATTAAACATGTCGAAATCAATTATACACCTCTAGAATGAATTTCGACTTATCCAATAGTGGAACCGAACATACACGTGATTGGCTGTGAACATTATAGAATTGCTTTTTAAATCTCAACATTGATTTCGTTTTTACTTCTGATTTGTGTCTCTTGAAAGTGTTTGTTGTATTTACTCCTTTACTTGTGTGATAATATTTACAGCTGCAGGAACCAAGCTATGGCCTCCAAGCTGCTTTTGCAAAGAAGGCTCTTCATGTTCTTGCGACAGTCACAACCCTCCTTATACTCCTTTTCTTCTTCATCTTCCATTCAACGGTCCTCATTCCATTCTTCGAAACAAACAGAAATATTGGGTTTCTCAACTCCTTCTAGAAGCTTCTGCTCTCAAAAGTCCAAACTTGTTGATGAATCTGATGCCCCCGCACCTATTGATTACACGTATGACACATCCTTTTGTGTTTTTCGTCCCTTTGTTCTCATTTGATCCATGAAAACTATGTAAATTTGAATTTATAGATACTTTTTTTGAAAAGCAAAAAAAAACATATTTGACCCTTTGAATTTGAGTTTTTTTTTTTTTTTTGAATAAGGAAAGTGTTAAAATAATATTATTGAAAATCCAAATGTCGGTGGCAATTGCTAATGCCTCGCAGGCCATTAATGCGTAGTGTTGATTGAAATAGATGTTGTGTTTTGTTTATTCCTTTCAAACGGCTGGGATGCTTTTGCTAATGATTAATGTGGATGCAGTTCTCTACTGCAGGAAGGTGAATTCCATAAACTGGCTGAATCAACAATACATAGCCTTCAAGAGAAATTTGAGGTATCTATTCTCTAGCACTGTTTTGTGTTTTACACGAACTTAAATTTGTATGATATGGCAATCTCGGTCTGAACATCCACTACAAATTTTGTTTTTGATTTAACAACTTTCAACATTATTTGATAAATATAGAACTTTGATACGATTATGCCTAGATTCAAATGGGTTTCAATAAAAATAGTATTGTCTGTGATGGAATCTTGACAGTGACTTTGTACACATTTCATATTATTTAAGAGTTTAAACTTGTACAAAAAAAAAGAGTTTAAATTGTATTCGTTATTATTTTGGTTTTAATTGTTACTTGGCAGGACTATGGAGACTCTATTGACCTTGATGGATTTGACATAGACTATGCGGTGAGAAACTTTCTTGGAGAGTATGTTATAGAAAATAGGTAGCAAATAGCTAAAATTATTTGTTAAAGAATATCCTACAACTTATGTATTTTAGATGACAACACGGAAGTTATCTTGTTACATGTGATTATTTCAAATAATCACATCGATAACTTGATAACCTTTTTTATCGATGAAACTCAGTAAAGTGGTTTGATCTTTTTAAAATTAAATGCTTTCTTTTCCCTATTAAGACTTTAAATAATTTATTCCTATTAGTTTTAAGAAGCACCATCCCTGTGCGAGAGCCATACTAATTGTTAACATGCCCTTCCCTTTTCAGAATGATGTTTTGACCGTCAAACTTGGGGAGCTGGGCACCTATGTATTGAACAAACAAACACCAAACAGACAACTTTGGCTGTCTTCACCAGTGAGGTATTTGATTGTATCTATGGGCTATTTTCTTATTTATATTTTGGTTTTACTTTTCGGATGTATATTTTTTGCTTCAAGTTTTAGTCTCTAGCCATTAGTAATCATAATATGGCATGTGAATACTATGATAGCCAGGCTTACTTAATATTTCCTAGGACATCATTATTAAATATGAACTGGAGGTAACGAATCAAATTGGTATTTTAAGCGATATTCTTTAATCAAACAGGCTATTTATGTGTTAATAGTTGTGTATTTATTAAGCCAGCACTGTAATTGAAACTTTTCACATGTTGGTCTTTCTTGTCTTATTGGTGGAGAAGAAAGAAGTAAGGATTGGGAAACACTAATTGTTGGTCTTTCCTGTGTAACTTCTTTGTTTGAAGTGTTATCTTATAGTTTTGGTGTGAGGAAATTGGGGATATATGCAATATTTTATGGCAGGGTTCACTTTTCATGTTTTTCTTTAGGAGGAAAGTACCCACCACCTGTTATGTAAACGGAATCTGAGATCACGGAGGAAATGAGTATAGTAGTAATTTTTAATATTTGCAATTCTATTAAAATATAGGTTTAGTTCTTTGGATTGAGAGATGTTACTGTCTTGTTTTATGTAGCAAGGACATATGCAGACCAATCTAGTCTGTTTGTACCATAAGATATTATCTTACACTCGTTGTATCTCCCTTCACGTTGGAGAGTCTCACCTAATAAGTGAAACTTTTAAGGAGTTCTACCATCTAGTAGTCTAGCCTTTTAGACGAGCTCTCTCTTTGTGAAAACATGAACTCGATATGAGCTGTGTTTTTGTGATCCTTCTGTGAGGGTCAAGTTTTAAAACTCATGTGAAAAAGCGCACAAACTGTACGAAAACTAAACCTTGTCACTTAAGTTTGTCCCTGTAGACCTAAGCCTCTTGCAACTGCTGTTTGACAGCCCTGATTTTTGTTTGCGGGTTCTCTGTTTGATATGATCCCTCTGTTTTCCGCTTGCCATTTGCGAGGGCTTCCTTTCCAGTTCTACAGAGGGGTCTCTGCATGTTCTTCTCCCCTACTTTACAGTCACTCATCTTCCTTTTTCCATGTGCTGCTGCAACTGCTCTTCATTTGTGACACAGTCCATTCTTCCTCTCTGTTTGTGTTGTGTGTGTTTGTCCTATGTTCTGTTTTTTCCTTGTTTGGTGTTTTTGTATATGCTATCTTGTACAGTGACACTTTGAATTTTGCATGAATTCCTTATTATGATTCAAAATTTAAGTTAAATTATTTTAATGTACTATATGCATATGAGTTTGTATGCACATAAATACGAGTTTGTGAAATTTGTAGGATAATACGATCTGTATAATGATCCCATAATCTACGATCTTGGGACTTCTTCCTGATCCTAGGTAGGATCTTAAGTTTGTCTACCTTGCACCTGATGAGTGTAACTGATAAGTCGAAGGGGTTCTCATACCAATGGATTAGCCTGTTGTGGTAGCTCTCCTTTTGACCTTGTGCACATAACAGAGGCCTTTGTATGGTTTTGAGGCTTTAAGTGTAGTTCTATTTATTTTAAGTAGAACATAGTTTGATCCTCTTGACGTGCACCTTTTTTAGGAAAATATTTTTCTAATGGCTTAAATGCTCAATTGGTCCCTTAACTTGATTTCAAGTATCGGTTTGGCCCATAATTAATAAAAGGTCCGTTTAGGTCCCTTAACTTTATTTAAAGTATCAGTTTGGTCCCTTCTGTTAATTTAATTCAAAAAAACGTTAAGTTTAAGGACCAAACTAATACTAATTAAATAAGTTAAGGGACCAAACCAATACTCATTTAATAAGTTAAGGGACCAAAATTTAACATTTTTTTTTGAATTAAATTAACAGAAGGGACCAAACCATTACTTTAAATAAAGTTAAGGGACCTAAACGGACCTTTTATTACTTATGAGACCAAATCGATACTTGAAATCAAGTTAAGGGACTAATTGAGCATTTAAGCCTTTTCTATTTTATCCTGCTTGTCTTTTTAATCTGCTTTGCCTAAACTAGACGGTCATTGACATCAAACATAGGACAAAATAGGTATAAATATAAAAGTGTGACTTGTATATTGACATTATCTATTTCTCTACAAGTTCTGCAGTCTTTTCCACCTGTCTAAAAGTCTCCCATTTCTTTTGCAGTGGTCCGTCTAGGTTTGATTGGGACCAGGTTACTAAAGCTTGGATATATAGGCGGAACAAAGCAAATTTATATAAAATTTTAGAAGATGAGTTAGAGCAGCTGTGTGGCAAACCTATTGTTCTTTCCTAAGCTGTTGAGAATGTGGTAGTTAATCTTGGTTTAAAATTTAAAAATGGGAAATCATTGGATATTGTTGATTATCCTTTGGCATTCAGGTGTACTCAGTAAGCGGATTTTGTTCCTTTGCCACCTTTTACTCTATAAACTATACCAGTTCTTTCACAGTCATGAAGTGATTGTATCTTCTGAATAATCAGCTCTATATAGAAACTCATGTATGTGGTTGACATTAGTTTACTGTTCTGAAGAATTACAATTGTAATGGGCATTATTATTGGTTACTAATGGTGAGCGAGAGCAACTCAAATGGTGATCTTTACCAAAGGTTAATTTGCGGGTCCTCTAACTACTTAAAGCAACTCTTTTTTTTTCCAAGGCTTAATTGCAGTTTTAGCCCCTTAACTTTCTCAAAGTTGCGATTTGGCCTCCTAAGAAAAAAACTACAAAACAGCCTCCTAAGTTTTGCACTTGTGGCAGTTTTGGCCCCCAAGGCTAATATTGACTCGGTCTACGCTAACGTAGCACCCTAAGTGAGCTGCCACATGTTATTTTTTTTATTTTTTCTTTTTGCCTTGGGGGGCCAAAACTGCTACAGTTGCAAAACTTAGGGGACTATTTTGTAGTTTTTTTCTTAGGGGGCCAAAATCGCAACTTTGAGAAAGTTAGAGGGCTAAAACTGCAATTAAGCCTTTTTCCAATGGTTTGCACTAAAAACTAAGAGGAATGTTATTTGTACAACCATTTAGTTGACAATTTAATGAGACAACCATAATTTGCAAAGAAAAAGTTGGTATTTGCATAAAAATCAAAACAATAGAGAGATAAAATAAAAAGTAATGCGAGTATGAGAGAAAAAGTTGTCATGTTTAAATATCATTCCTCAAAAACTAATATTAGAACCACAGCTTTATCACACAATAATATTTTATTCATATGTAATATTATTGTATATTGAACCCTGCTTTTATTGCAACAAACCAAAAGAAAATAATTTTATTTTAGTCCCTATTTGTTTCAAAGTTTTGTTGCGACAATAAGCAACGATGATGACTGCTGTCCAATTTTCTTTTAACTCTAAAAAGGTACACATCGGTGGACTCACCCGACAGAGAAAGTAGATTTGTACACCTTTTTTCCTTTTTTTTTGCCAAAAATAATAAAGAGAAAAGGAGAATAAGAACACAATAAAATATGAGAGTTGTTTCAAAAGTTGCACGAATGATTTAACTATTTTAGAATACAAAAAACATGCGAATATACATGGATGATTTAACTATTTAAGAAAAATTAAAAAAGATTAAAAAATATTTTATTTTATTTTATACATAGATTCATTGGATTAAAAAAATTAAAAAAGATAAGAAAAAAATATTTTGCTATATATGAGAGAAAGACGAAAAAAAACTGTTTTCTCTATATGTGGCATAAAAGATGAAAATTTCAACAAATTGACAGTGACTTGGCAGATATTAATTTGTTGACTACATACTTATTCTTTAGGCCAAATATGAGCGCTTATAAATAAGCGAGGAAACAGAGTGACCAAACTTTGATTGGAACCCTAATTGGCGAAATCGATTGATCTCTGGAATCAAAGAAAAGCAAAGCAAGATGGTTCTAGCGCAATTAGGAGGGAGTATTTCGCGTGCTCTCCAGAAGATGAGCAATTCAACTGTGATCGACGAAACAGTCCTCAATGATTGTCTCAACGAGATCAATCGAGCTCTCCTTCAAGCCGATGTTCAATTCGACCTCATCCGAAACATGCACTCCAATATTAAGAATATCGTCAATCTCGATCATCTCGCTGCCGGTCACAACAAACGCAAGATCATCCAACAAGTAACTAACAAATTGCTCCTGCATGCATGCATGCATGCGTATATATTTTATATATTGTTCATACTCATGCTAGTTTTTTTGTTGTTTGTAGGCTGTGTTTGAAGAACTCTGTAAAATGTTCTTGAATCCTACTGGAATTAAGTCTTCTTCTTCTTTTGTTCCCAAGAAAGGAAAAACAAGTGTCGTCATGTTTGTTGGTTTACAAGGTTTGTTACTTTACTTTAATTAATTAAATTCAGAATTTTTTTGATCAGTCAGATACTTATTAAAATGAAATCCAGGTTCTGGAAAGACTACAACTTGTACAAAATACGCGCATTATTATCAGAAGAAAGGATGGAAGCCAGCTTTAGTATGTGCAGATACATTTAGAGCTGGTGCATTTGATCAATTGAAGCAAAATGCCACTAAAGCTAAAATTCCTTTTTATGGAAGCTATATGGAGTCAGATCCTGTCAAAATTGCTGTGGAAGGTGTGGAGAGATTCAAGGAACAAAACTGTGATCTTATAATTGTTGATACCAGTGGACGCCACAAACAAGAAGCTGCCCTATTTGAAGAAATGCGTCAACTTTCAGAAGCAACGGTATTTAATATTGTTTATACTATATGCATTTGAAACTATTCTGTAAAGCCAATAAGTTGTAATATATTTTCGTTGCGTTGTTCAGAAGCCAGATCTTGTTGTATTTGTTATGGATAGCAGTATTGGTCAGGCTGCTTTTGGTCAGGCGCAAGCATTTAAACAGAGTGTTGCTGTTGGAGCTGTAATTATCACCAAAATGGATGGCCATGCCAAGGGTGGTGGTTCTCTTAGCGCGTAAGTCTTACTACAGATTGTAATAGATGCAATTGTGCTGCTAATTTGGTCACATAAAATATATGGAAAATATATTTGTTTTATTTGAAAGAATTTGGAAAATTAGTATTAGATCCCTTTAAAAAGATTGTGTTTTTAGGATCCAGCTCCAATATAGCAAGATCATAACTGTTATTTTTGAAAGAATTTGGAAAATTAGTATTAGATGCCTTCAATTGTTTCATCAACAATTGAGATTTCCTTTTAAAGTGAGAGTTCATTTTAGATGAGGCAAACCTGCATTTAATTTTGCATATATCTTTCTTTATTTTGCTTTGGGTACATTGGTCTTATTAATGTTATATGTGCAGTGTTGCAGCAACGAAGAGTCGTGTCATATTCCTCGGAACCGGTGAACATATGGATGAGTTTGAAGTTTTTGAAGTCCAGCCGTTTGTTCGTCGTATATTAGGTGTGTACTTTTTTATGTTTCTTGTTTCACTTATCGATACAATGCTATATATTATAAGGTCAAATATGTTTATAGGAAACTAATTTAAAAGATCCGTAATTTTATAGGAACGAAAACATATTTAATCATGTTATATGTAATATATCAAGGACTTACAATGGTTACCAAGTTCCTATGAATATTTTTTTTTTTTTGTGGGGAAGTTCATATGAATATGTAATCTTTAATCATTGTCAATCTCAAATGGCTTTTGAACTAGGCATGGGTGACTTGTCCGGGTTTATGGACAGAATTCATAAAGCTATTCCTGCGGATCAACAGCCTAAATTGCTCCAAAATCTTTCAATAGGAAATGTCAGCTTGAGGGTTATGTATGAACAATTTCATAGCCTACTTAACTTGGGTCCTATCAACGAGGTTATTAACTATGTTTCATTGACTTTTTATTTATATTATTTATATTTGATGTGCCATAAGATGCTAATCAGCGCTTGTTTTATAGTTTCTATATACTAATTATCTAATAGACTGCTATTTTATTTGACTCATTCGTTGATATATGTAGGTGTTTTCCATGCTTCCAGGATTTAGTGCTGAACTAATGCCAAAAGGCCGTGAGAAAGAAAGTCAGACAAAAGTTAAGCGTTACATGACAATGATGGATTCAATGACAAACAAAGGCATGCATTGTGAATTGATTGTTGAAAATACCAGCTTTATGCATGCAATGTTTATTTTTACTTAAACGTTAATTGCTAATGTTTCAGAGTTGGATAGTTCAAACCCAAAGCTCATGAATGAATCACGTGTGGTGCGAATAGCTCGAGGTTCCGGTCATCAAGTCAGGGAAGTGTTGGAGATGATGGAAGAGTACAAACGTTTTGCAAAGATATGGAAAAGGTTTAAAATGCCAAAGGGTAACATGAGTGCCCTATCATCCCGAGATATGAATGTGCAGCACATGGGTAAAGCCCTCCCTCCAGAAATATTGAAGAAATTTGGTGGCATTTCTGGGTTACAAACTATAGTGAAGAATGTAGGATTTGCTAAAGGCAAGATGGGAATGTCTGGTGTTGGTGAATAGTTGACGGAGCACGACAGACATAATTGTTCTAATTAATCTCTGCTTGAGAAATATTTCTTCATTGTTCTGATTAATCTCTGCTTGAGAAATATTTCTTCAGAATATTGATACCATGACGATTTACATTGATTTCAGAAATACACTATGTTGAACAGGATTTATTGTCTGCAAAAGTCTAGATGGTAATCCTTTTAGGTGAAGTTTATATCACTTATTCATTTGTGTAAACTATGGAGCACAAACACGACGCCGACACATCTACATTGATAATTTGAGAAAATAACAATGCAATATAACTGCATTTTTTGGTGTTGTCAGTGGCGGACATCGGAAAACGTCTTTGGTAGTGTGAGTGCAATGTTTAGTGTCAATTGTTACTATGGGGAGTTTTTCATAATTGAATAACATTGAAAGTGCTGGGATTTTTATTTTTATTTTTTGAAATCAAGAGGGCAGAAGCCTAATCGTTAAGTGAATTTTTTTTTTGTTTTGAAATCAAGTGGGCAGAAGCCTAATCGTTAAGTGAAAAAAAGCTCCGTGCCTTATCTCTCTAAAACTTTTTTCTCTGACTTCTCTAAAGAAAACCCTCCCGTTGCCTCCCTCTTTACCTTATCCAAATCTCTTCAGATGTAGAACTTAAGATTGGTGGTGTAACGAGGAGCTCCTGCCTCCGAACCACTGTTACTTTCCGTCGAGCAAGGTTGATCTACTCATAGTTAAAAACCAGCTCGGTGATCGACTCGGTAAGACTAGTGGGTCAGTGAATCACTGGTCGAACCACTGGATAACAAGCTAAACCACATGACTGAACTGGATTAAACCGGATGTATTAAACCAGGTAATTTGGTGTTTAAAAAAATTTACACACTTAGAAAATATTACAGATGTTTATTTTGAAAATTTTATAAATAAATAGAATTTAGCTATATTTTAATGATAATGACATTATTTAAATATTTTTGTTTTACGTACATATTAATCTATGATTTGTTTTTTTAGTAACTAAGATGTGTTTTATACGCTTAATCTATGATTTGTTTTTTTTTAGTAACTAAGATGTGTTTTATACACTTAAAAAAAAAAATATGTGTCTTATTATCCCGTTAAAAATTTATAGTCATTTATATTTTGCTTTTTAAAAAAATTAAGAATGTGTTTTCCTATGACATAAATGTACAAGTAATATATTAATATATGTAAAATTTATTTCAACCTTTGTCACATACAAGCACATGATACATTGACAAAGTTTTCCCTTTTACATATAAATGTGCTGGGTTCGATCCTAATAGCCATCAGTTTATTAAAATTCTAAAATTTTCTTAAAAAATAAGAGTCAATGCAATTAATAGAAATGAAAGATAGCAAATTGAAGCAATTTGCATCTAATTTTCCTTTGGAAAAGATAATTTTTTGAAACAATATAATTAAATACAATAAAGTTGGTCTTTTTTGCTTATAATTTAAGACAAAGAAAATAAGTTTTTTTTTGCTTATAATTTGGGACAGAGGGAGTACATAGTAGTTTGCAACGTAATTTCTTGTGTTATCCTTAAAATAAGTTTTATAGGAAGATGTAAAAACAATTTTCATTGGTTATTGGATACTGAAAAAATGAAAGAGATGACAAATTGAATGCACTTTACATTTAATTTTCCTTTGGAAAAGATAATTTTTTGAAACAATATAATTAAATACAATAAAAGTTGGTCTTTTTGCTTATAATTTAGAACAAAGAAAATGAGTTTTTTTTCTTATAATTTGGGACAGAGGTGTTAGATAATAAAATATTGGGCTTAAGTTATTGTGCTTTAATATTAGTAAGTTAGAGTCTGTTAGGTTTTATTATATATTCTTTTATATCTCTTATTTATTAAAGTTAACCCGAAAGTTAATTGTTGCCCTATATTTAACCTAACCCTAATACTTAATTTTACTGTATTACTCATATTTAATTATTAACCCTATTTTTTTTATAGATCAAATCGGCCCTATTTTTTAAAGTGTTCTCAACAGATCACACCTAATCTCCTATTTTTTTGAACAAAACAAATCCCCTATTTTTTTGAAGTATTCTCAAAAGATCACACCTAATCTCCTATTTTTTTGAACAAAACAATACCTATTTTTTTAAAGAAAACAAATATCCTAATTTTTCTCTTAATTTTACTAAACAAATAAACTAAACTAATTATTCTATTTTTTATGAAATACAAAACAAACCTATTTTTTATTAAAAACAAAATAAAATCGACCCTTATTTTTTTTATGAAACCTAAACTAAACTAATTACCCTATTTTTTTTATGTAAAACAAGATAAACCTATTTTTTTATTAAAAACAAAAAAAAAGTCGTCCCCTATTATTTTTTATGAAAATCGTCCCCTATTTTTTTTTATGAAACCTAAAATAAACTAATTACCCTGTTTTTTTATGAAAAACAAAACAAACCTATTTTTTATTAAAAACAAATCAATCCTTTCTAACCTAATTATCCTATTTTTGTTGAAAAACAAAACAAAAATCGCTTCCTAATTATATTAATTGTGTTTTGCAGAGCAAAATTAACTAACAGATCACTCCTGTTCTTATGCAAAGCTAAATAAACACCTTTATTGCTCCCTACCTCCTATGAAACCAATTTAAATACAATACAATTATTTTGTTCATCACAGAAACATTTTGTCCTATCACCATTCTATCAATAATAGGCGTAAATCATCATCTGATTAGTTAACTTACCTTTTTTTTCTTTAATTCTTTACTAGGTACTAGGTAGCACATCAATCTCAAACATATTTTATTGTTTCATGAATCACTCTCTCCTGTCCTATTCTCTAACCTAATTTTTCCCTCCACAGTCGTGCATTTAATGTTTATCTAAAGTCAAATTATGTTCCTAATGTTATGCGTCCTTCCTACTCTGATGGCAATTTAAATGCTATTTTTTGGAAAGGAATAACCGCACCCCTTCTTACTCTGATGGAAATTTAAGTGCAATTATTTTGGAATGGATTAACCAATTGCTAAAAAAATCGCCCCATCTGTTGAGAATTTCCATTTCAGGTAATTGCAACTCTTCACATACATTTTATCTGCATCTCTTCACATACATTTTATTTCCAATGAACATTTCAATTTTCTACCATCCAATTCCCACCACCACCGTTGACATGCCCAACAATAGTGTATAGTGATGTTATGCTTTCTTCTTCTCTCTTGGTTCCATGCTATTTTGGATTTCATACTGCTCCTCCTCCAAACAACATGAAATTGATCATGTTCGGTTGTGCTCTGATTTGTATTCTACAAAAAAAATTCACATGTTCATTGTTTTGTCCTCTATCTCTCTATATCTCTCTCACTGTTGTTCGTTTTTCTTATTTATTTTATGCAAGGTATTTGCTGCAGAACACAGATTGACAAGTTAAGATCTCCACCAGAAGTTTCGCCACCGCCGAACTCACTCTACAATCTTCTTCTGTGCTCTATCTCTCTATATCTCTCTCACTGTTATTCTTTGTTGATGCACCAGTGTCCAGGGCATGCCCTTCGCTGCTTGCATGGTGTATGCTTTCAGTGCTTTTTCATTAGCCAAATTTAATATTGTGAAGATTGAAAGAAAAATTATTATGTAGCTTGAAGGAAAAATTTTACAATTGA
>Ga0228711_1006743_pt1 | contig 16907 bp, 6 predicted proteins | sample MedpolnodulmetaG_2_FD_177996 | JGI IMG/M metagenome (GOLD analysis project Ga0228711, IMG submission 177996) | Root nodule microbial communities from Medicago polymorpha collected in Santa Monica, California, United States - brown nodules | ecosystem: Host-associated > Plants > Roots > Nodule...
AAAACATGGGGGTAAAATTCCGAGTTTTAAAATAGGGGAGGCAAAATCCATAATCAATCAAAATAGAGGGGGTAAAATTCCGAGTTTTAAAATAGGGGGGGTAAAACTGCACTTAAACCTTCTTTTAAATTGATAAAATGTTCTAAGTTTGAATTCAAATATAAAAATCCATCGGTTTTAAATCTCTTGAAGGAAAACTTCATCATCATTGAAGTTCTATTTGATTCGAGGGAATTAATTTCTTCAATCGTGCAGAAAAACACCTCATTTATGCCAAAAAAAATAAAATCTAATTATTGTGAGACTAGACAACAATATGCATTACATGTAAAAGAAACTTATATATATATATTATGCGAAAAGAAAATATATAACCCCTAAAATATTTGTATGTGCATGATTGCATGTGTGCAACTGTGTGTTGGGGTGTCCCGGAGGGACGGCAGCCCAGGGCACCACGTTTGTAGCGGCACCAAAAACTATTATTTTTACTTAGCAGTGACTATTTTATAAATATATTTCTTTTTAAATCGTTTGGATTAATTATATTAAAAATATTTTTTTTTTAGAAACTAAATGATGAATAAATCTTTTGTAAAGAAAAAAGACATTTAAATAATTAAAACGACACAACTTTATTGACTTGTCCCAGGCACCAAAAATCTTAGGACCGAATCTAACCGTCTGTACGAGGAATTTTAATGTACACCGACTAAAAAACTATAAAGTGTGTATCAGCATGTGCACTTTTTTGTTTTAGACAACAAACCATTATCTCTCCTCATTTCAACTAATCACCATTGTTTAATTTATTTCCTTAAAAAAAAACCATTGTTTAATTTATTGTGTATACGTAATATCACAAGTGCGGTTTGCATGAAAGCAATTAATGAATCATATCACAAGTATTACCCCTGAGGAAGTTGCACCTCACTCCTCAGTTTAGTATTATTGTCGGATCATGATGAGAATATTACATTATCATTATTAACTTTTAATTTTGTTCAAACTTTTCTTTTACTTCTTTTTCGCCTATGAAATTGGATGCTTTTAGTTTAGTCCCTATTTAAATTAAAAATTACTACGTGTCCTCTAAACATAGACCAATGTTGCAAGAAATGAATATTTGGAGCACTAAAATTTATATAAAAAAAATTAAATAGAGATTAAACTTAAATTTTTTTTAAGTGATTAAAAATATATTTAACCTAAAATTTAGTAAATAACATCACATAGATTTGAGCGGAATCGAATTCGAGTCCCTTAACCAAGGTTTCATATTCAAACCTTGTGAATGAAAAACTTGGTTGGAACAAAGTGAATACGTTAATGGTGGTCAACTAAGTTCCCATGTGGAGATTAATTAATCATAGACAAAAATCAATTATTTTGCATCAATAACATGATTAAAAAATATATTTATGTGGTTGGTTTGGTGACGTAGACTTAAGACTTACGAATGTGCTTCTCTTTAAATTTGAAGTTTCAATCCTCAATGTGCCAATAATTCGTGTGTTGTGTCGGTTCAAACATGACTTTGCTCTGACTTCAATTGATTCAACGCTAATGAATGACATAATCGGTGCATGAATGAAATAATCGTTAACTAAACAGGATATTGAGTTTTCGAAGAAAAAAATTAACATGATTAAAAAGTACTAATTTATGGTTAAATTATTTTAATTAAATTACTACACTAATTTTTATTATTATAATTATTATTCACGGTGCACATGTAAATTTTTTTACTTGTGATTCATTGTGAGAGAACAATGGTATTGAAAGGTAAAATAAGAAGTTATTTTTTAGCGCACACAACTAGTGCGGGACCATTTACAAACTTCGTAGGCTAGCAAGTCGTATTCATAACTTCACTATCCTCTTATCCAATTAAATTAGGCAATGCATGTGTTTTTTTCCCCGAAGGGAGCCAAATAAAACTGATTACTTAGACTGTCATTACCTCAAAAAATAAGTAACATGAAACGGTCAAGGATGTTTGAATAGCAGGCAAGCCAAACGGCGTGAGTGTGTATTTCTTGCTCTTCATATACTTTTTTTTGTGAAAACTTCTTAAACAAGTTGTGTATATTTTTGCATCTTAAAAGTACTATTAATTTTATTTTTGTCTTTATTACAAACTTACATGTATATAATATCATCACAAACATTGCATGCATGTCATGAGTCATCACCATATTGTTCAAATATTGTGATTGATTATAAAGAAGTAACACTTAAATTAGTGTTATATGATCACCACATTGTTCAAAGGTTGGGATTGATTATGAAGAAGGTTGTGATTGCTTAAATTATTGCTTAATAATCGTTGATTTCGGAAATAGTTTAAAAAAATATTTACTTGGAAAAAACAAAAAAAAAAATCACTAAATAAAAAGTGAGTTAACTACGATGGATGAGTAAGAGTACAAATTAAAAGTTTAAAATATTTATATTCCCATAAAATGTGAAACGTCATCTTAGTGAACATGTACAAATGTTGTTTGTTTGCTGTTTAGGTGTGATGGTGCTATTAAAATTTGGATTTGAGCCAAGTAAAAGTGTACTCACTTTGATTTCTTTTTGTTAATTATTTAATGTGTTATGTAATTTTCATGGTTTTTTAAATTTCCCCAACCAACTATGACTTCTAATGATTTTTGCTTTGCATGTAAATGGGTGATGAAACCACATGATTATGTGAGAAATGTTTTTTTTAAAAATAATTTGAGAACAATGTCACTTTTCTTATTTTATTTTTTTAAAATTGTAGACGTAGGATAAATTAATTTATAAAATTTGTGAAATAATAAATTAAGATGTTATTAATAGTTATCAATTGATTTAATAACTAACAATACTTTTAAAGATGGAAAATATATAAGTATCATGTGGTATATGAAGGGAGACAAAAAGTGTGTATAGATGTAGAGTATAAATATATGTACATATCATGTTGGTATTATATAAGAGAGTCTGCCTGTTCTATTGCTAAAAGCCTTGAAGAAAGTTTTTTAAGAGAGAAGAGTCTCTACTCATCTTTCTCTTCTACATTAGTAAGTAAAAACACTTTTTGGTTCATATATGAGCAACATTGAATATATAGCTTGAAATTACAAAATATAACTTCCTTCTTAAAACCTTGATCTAAAACACAAGGTGTGTGTTTAGAAAACAAAGAAAGAAAACATACATTCCTCAAAGAACACAGTACCTCTCTAAAAGCAACAATTCTTTGTACTATTGCTATTTCTCTCTTCTCCTTCTACCTTAACTTCCACAATCTCCTCCTTTTCATTCCCACTATTTTCATCGATGCATAATAAATAAATATACTTTTTATGAATCAAACTTCAGCATCATCAATCATTTCCCTCCACCTAGCAAATATGTTCTTCAAATCATAAAAATCATTTCTTTTGTTGTTGTTATCTGTGGTCTATTTTTTTTGTTCTTGTTTGTTGTGTGATGACTTGTTTTTTGAATTTTATTTTTTTTAACATTGAGTGTTTGAGCAACTAAACTTTAAGAAATGTAAAATGCAGTTTTTTTTTTTTAATTTGATTTGATTTTTAGTATGATCAAGAATTAAAATTTGGTGATATAAACATGTAATGCTTAAGTTAATTGTGCATGTTTTAACTTCATTTTACATCCCTAAACAAAACCTGCATTTTACATTCATAAAATTCAACCATTGTATTCTAGGCCTCAAATTAATAGGAAAAAAATGTATTCTTCCAAATCCCTCATTCAAGATCGTAATATATCAATTTTAATGAATACACAATGACTCATCAATTTTATCATTGTGATGTTGATTATCGTGTATGCAAAAATATTTCTTTTCATATTAACAAGAGAAAGAAACAAAAATATACTATACTTTTTCTTTTAACAAATTTGATGGCAAAGCTTGAATATGATCATATCTTTGTGGATTAACTATGAAAATTGTGTATGATTTAAATGTTTATTGTTTTAATTGTAATTGTCTAACTCATGCTACAGATCATATCTTTGGTGGACGTAAAAAATTGCTCTTTGGTCGACATATGTTAGCATTCTAGCATGGATCATCATGTATTCTTTTTTCCTTTTCAATATTTTTGCGTTCTTTTATCATAATTATTTATACCAGTCAATATTTCATCTAAATGCATTTCCACAACAGCTACATATTTTGCCTGATTAGTGAATAATTTTTTTTTATAATTAATGCAAATTACTTGATTGCTTAATTAAAACTAAGTGACACAGTTACAACTACAAATCTTTGCTTGCACATTTATGCTAAATTTTTATGGGAAATGCTAGAGTGCCCTTATGATCCATGTTAAGAAAATTAAAATATATATATTCTCTTAGATTCTCTTAAAAAATGGTTATTCAACTTTTTAAATGTTTAAAAGTTGTTGTTTTGAATGTAAAGTATCTACTTTTTTGTTTTTTTTATTGAATAAAATGGTGAGACACAAATTTTATAATGCCACCTATTTTAACGTTTAATATGAACCATAATTTCTGGTTTGTTGTTCGGAAAATTTAGCTGGAGATACTAAACATGATAAATTAACATGTGAAAACCAAACCTCAAAATCCAATATAAAACGACATCTATTACTACGAACCTAAATAAAATTTTACAAACTTATGTAATAGTGATTATTATAGATTTGGCTTAGTTGTATCTTGTTCGTTTATGTTAGGTGACTAGTTGAGATTTAGTTTTGATATGAACCCTACCAATATTATATTAAAGCATTAACTTTTTATTATATATCAAAATAATGAGTTTAATTATCTATTATTATCACTTGTAAAAGGCGAAAGAATAGTTCACTGCGCGTTGAGTAAAGGTTTCCTACTATAATGTTGGGCTTGAACCACTATCAATAAAATGTTTTTTTTATCAGTATAGTTTTGCTTACATTACTAGATTTTAGACATAATACTTATTTTAATTTTAAACACAAATATGACCCTTTTATTTATTTCTAAATGTAGGATGATCCCGCATTTGATTGGAGGAACAAAGGCCATTTAAACTCTATTAAAGATCAGGAAACAGAAGGAAGTAAGTTGCTTTTAATATATCATTGTTTAAATTTAATTTCTAATTTCGAAAAAATTTAATTTCTATAGTTTAAAAACAAATTTAATGTATATAATTTTTTTTCATTCTATTAGATTGTTGTTTTGCATTTGTTGTGTGTGGTGTGATTGAGGCATTACACCATATTAAACATGGTGGAAGGCATATCAACTTGTCGGCCTAAGACTTATACAATCACTTGATCAGAGACACAACGCAAGACAAAGCTGGACGCACTATTCCTGAAACATTGAATTGGATTAGAGAGAATGGTTGTGTTTTGGAGGAAACATGTCCTTATGAAGGAACGTTTAAGCCTATAGGTTATGAGCGCGAGGTACTCTCTCTGCCAAAGCTGAATTAGGTCTCTCTCTGTTTCATGTCTGAATAATGATCAGGATGATTTATTTATTGTGGTATCCCTCTAAAGTATTTTCATATTAGTGTTAGACTGTCAGCAACAATAAGAGACATCTATAAAATGAAAATCAAATTCAAATTAGTTTAAGCCTTTATACAACTTGGCAATTACTTTTCTTGTTTATATATATAACATTTCTCTTCAAAAAAAAAATATATAACATTTATTGTCCACATTATTTTAATTTTATACACCAATCTATGTAGGTGTATTTGTGGATTGAGACTTGCTTAACGATAGACCTTACAAAGGATCTCATCTTAAAAGATAAACACAAAGCCGAAGAAAGGAAATTAGAAAATGAGTTAAAGAAAGGACCTGTGGCAGCTGAAATATTGTGGACTAAGGAGTTGGGTTGTTTCAAAGGAGTAAGTGTTTATTAAATCTCAAGTGGTTTAAATTTGAATTAATTTATGGTTTAATTTTTATTTCTTTTACTACAATTGTAGGGTGTTATATATTCTGGTCCAAAAGATGTAAAAGCTTTGGACAAGGCAGCTAAACATGCAGTTATGATTGTAGACTTTGGGGAAGAAATGGTGAACAAAAAGCTGGTGAAATATTGGGTGATAAGAAACTCACATGGAGATGGCTGGGCTGATAAAGGGTATGCAAAGATTAACCGAGCCCCAAGTCATGGAAGATTACTAGTTCCTACAGCATGGGTTATTCGTGGTATAAGACTTGCCAATTAATCTTGCACGTTGAGGAGAGACTACAGGGGAATATCTTTAGTTTGTTGCGGTGCAAAAATACTCTATCTTACTTTATTTTAAGACATCATGGAAGTGTGCTAGAACATCTTGGGATATTTGACAAATGGACCTTTGTTTGTGTAAGATATTAAGGTTAATATAATCTCAATTATGTTATTATATAATGCATAGATATAGATATCCTCTTAACAGAATGCTTATCAAATAGAAAGTGTGAGAATTTTGTTTTTGAGTATGTGAGTGTGTTAGAAACTAACCAAGTGTTAAAAACACCACATTTTCCTCGAACTCATTTGGAACAGGACGTTAACTCAGACTCAATCCCTATTTCAGTTGCGTCCCTACTCCTGTCTTATCCCTATTTTTGTCTCTATTTTTTCGGGTTAAGGTCGGACCAATACCAAATAATTCAGGCATGTGCAGTTTAATGGTCTGGGTTGGAATTTGTACGCCACTACTTACTGTACAATTCACCTTTAATTCAAAAACAAATTGCCTCATATATTCAATGTTCCATACATTAGAAACAAACGTCCCTCAAAACAAAACAAAAAAGAAACAAACGTCACTTGTCAAATTGAAGCGTATGATCAAATTCAGACAAAAATGAACTAAAAGCTTCAAATCATAGAATTAATTTTTATAGTCTTATCAAATGTTGGAACGTTCATCCGATTGTACGGGTAAGTGACAAACATAAGATGGTGTGATATAAAATTAAAAAGTTACACAATAAGTTAAATATCCCAAGATGTTCTAGAACAATATACCATCTACAGAAGCACCAACAGATTTAGCTACACCCAGAACTCTGTTTGTCCACGCTTTCACCCTCGTGTTAGTCTAACACAGAAAACCAGTTTCACAGCAGGTGGATGCAATGCAATGGACTTGACTTCCTGCAAAAGGATTAAAGAATTGGTTGAGAGGGTAAACTACAGCAATGCTATCTTTGTGACTCATTGAAGATAGATCTAAAACTTGCATTTGATTACTACCACGAGCTGTATTGCAGAAATTATGATTCCTAAATCCGAGATGGATCGACTTTTTTTTTTGAAGAAACGAGATGGATAGACTTAGCAAGCCTTAGTTAATTAAGTGGGCCAGAAAACTATGAAACTGGTACAAGCAAACTGACACCAATCATCTTACCCCAAACTAAATTCACATCACAAGTAGATATCACCATACAAATTAAAAGTAAAAACATCAGATGACAACATGTTACGAAATTCACCAACTTTTGACAATTCTTCATAAATCAGTGATAGTTGATATGATTAAAATGCATGCAGGTCTATGTGAACCTGATCATGTAAAAAACACTTTATTTACAGCACAAGAGTGTAACACACTAACACTGCATAAAACTGGGTTAAAAAGGGAACAAAAACCTTGAGATATTATTAGCAAACATCCAAACACAATGGCTGCATATACTTCAACAACTACAAGTCATTCAAAGATAAAAAGGTGTAACACCAGAAATGCGAGGTTAATGATTTTGACAAAACTAAGCACTAAAAACCACAACTTTGCTATTGAAAGTTGTCAGAATATGACAGAATATACAAGTACATCTTAGCCAGGGACTTGACAAGAAAAATAATGTTTATTGACGAGATGGAAAACAAAGGGATATGAACAGATAAATCAAACATCAAAACTAGTTCAACAGAAGAATTCCTTTCAGTTGACAGCACAACAATTGTATCTAGGAAAAATAAGCTCAACCATCCTGAAAAAAGAAAATACACTTTGATACCAAAAAAAAAAAAAGACATTCATTTGCTTAGGCAAAACTGTAAGCTTCTGTTTCAAGTGTTACAAGAAAATACACGTCGAAACCACAAAAGATTCAAACACATTTCAGTAAGCTTTTTTCCCCATATTTACCCCCGAATGACCCAGAATGTTGAAATATTAAGCACTTCCTCTTTATTTAACCAAACTCAAAGACTCTATTCCGAGTGATGTGAGACTAGGTAATGAACAACAAATTTCAACTGATTAAATCGATTAACGTTTCCGCTAAGACTGTGATGTACATGTATTGCAAGGCAGTTCATGGTAAGCTGGTTTCAGAGGATGCGGAGGGGTTTGTGTGGCATTATGAGAGCTTCCATTTTGATGATGACAAGGTCCCTCTTGTTGTGTCTGCCTTACATGCGTAAGTCAGTGAGACCACTCAGGTTTTTCTTCTTGACGAATTCAGAAGTTAGTAAGTAACCTATGTTGTGTGTATGGATGTATGTGCCATACTCTTAGAAATTGAGTTGGACCTAACTCGATCATACAAAACCGGCTAGTAGGACCTAACTCGATCATACAAAACCAGCCTGTAAGGTGATAACTGTCCCCATTAGCAAACGTATGTTCTAGTTTTATCTCAATCACTGTGGGACTCTAAACACCCCCCTCACGCTCAGGATTGGACATCTGGAGTGTGACCCGAGTGCCGTGATTAGGTAACCTTACAACAGGTGGTTCAACAGGTCTTGGATAGGCAGACTCTAATAATATCTTAGAATTTAGATTGCCCTCATTCATACTTCTGTCCAGGCCTTATCACATCCATTGAGGAACTCTTAACACGTACATTTACATCTATATGTACTCACTCTTCCCAAAGCTTGATCGTTTTCATTTTGAATAAATTACATATGTACGGTTTAATACATGATTTCGTTAGATGATGCAATAGTTGTGACGTCGCAAATGTGAAATTTGTGGGACATTACTACATGATTTTATCATTCAGTTCAACCGTCGGCTGAACCAAATGAACTATGACTGTGAGGACTCACCGGTCCGATGTCCAATATGGTTTTAAAATTGTATTTATTTATTTATCATTTGGTTTACCCATGGTTATACCGGTTGAACCAAATGAACTATGACTTGAGGTCTCACCGGTTTGATGTCCAGCATAAGTTTTAAAACATTAATCTTCTGCTGCGGACAGATAACTGGCTTTCTCAAGCAAGTCATTGTAGGTACACAGTTGAAGAGTTTTTTTCTTTTTGGATAAAAGAGGGTTGGAGTACAAAAAGAGAACTACACCGGAATCAAATGATGAGTTAACACACCAGCTTGATCCGCCAACAATAATAAACTACATTGAGCGGACAGTTTTTGTTCAAAATCAAAATAGAACCACTATCACACCCCAAATTGGTCATGGCAGAACGTTGCATGATCTGCATACCTGCGACACTATCTGTACAACAATTATTCAAATCGCATAGCACTATTTGAGAATCAACATTAAGCATTACATTCTAAAAACCTCTCTCTGTAGCCACTTGAAGACCTTCAAGAACACCCCCACAACTCTACAATATAAGCACTACAACTACCAACAAATTTGGAAAACCCACAATTCCGCCTTCTTGCCCTCGGAATTACCTTTATTACACTTATTTCCCTCGTATGACCTGTCCTTGATTTTTTTGTAACTTTTCCTTAAATATTACCATTTACCATCTTAAAGAACAATGGTAATACTATGTCAACTTTGACTGCTCCTTTTCCTCTTATAGCCCCCCACCCGTGGATAAATTTTCAGACCACTTAACATTAACCATCTTCATTGATTCAATTCAATTTGCATCAGTTTCCACGACGGACTCCTCAAAATCAGCATTATCTAGTTTTGAAATATCTTCACCTAATACTGCAAAAACGAGATCTCTTAATTGACGACCCCACATCAATTTCTTTCAGCGCCTTAGTCTTAGGCTTTGTTTGTGAGTTTGAAGGGGAAGGGAGGGGAAGGCTTGGGAAAATAGGAATGAGCAAGTGGAAGAAATAGAGGAAAATGGGAGGGGAAAGCCGGTTTTGTAAGGATGAGTTAGGCCCCAAATTTCAACAATTAATTTACTAAGAAAGGGTCAAGTTTGAAGAGGTGATGTGCGTGACTTGATTGAACAATTGTTCTTATAAGTTGTTTGTGGGAAAATGCATTTTCAAATAGGGCTTCTAAGTTGTGGCAATTTGCAGTTATGGACTTTTGCATAGGGATGAAAAAATACACAACTACATGGTTTTTTGTTAAAGTGGTGGTTGATATGTGTGATTTGCATGTCACCCTTGGTTAAATCGTGACTCCGGGTTATTCATTCAACTTATTTGGTTTAAGATCATCTTTCACTCCAGCCTATTTAAAAAGAAAAAAGGTCAGCATTGCATGGCTCATGATAAGCCGCTTTTTGGTTCAAGCAAAAAAGTAAATGGCTGAACTTAGGCGTGCCTGTCTGGTCTAAAACCAACTTATGCTTTTTTTAAAACTTTAAAGATTAATTGCTGTGATTTTCTTGTAAAGAAATTGACAGAAGTAGTATATTTTTTTAAGGTAAGGTAAATTCTTAAGTACCCTAAGTTTGGATGGGTAGCAGTGCCGTAGGGTTAAGAAATTTGATTTATTTTTAAATAAATTAATACAAAAAAAAATATGACATGACATTGAATAATTGGATGATATAGGCTGTTCACCTATTTTGAATACAAAACTTCAAGGGTGCCAGTCTGCTCACCTATTTTTAATACAACTATCAAATACAAGTTCAAAAGAACTAAATGGTTGCCAACTTAGAATCTCCAAGAATGTTGATTATCCTAGAAAAGATAAAATATGATGAAAACATGCATAATAATAGTAAAGAAACATTATTACCATGGTGCCTGTGTTAGGTTTTAATGGAACACGACTTGACAACAGGCAATTCCTTTTCAAACTTCTTTCTTGCAGAACTCTTGTTCCAGACATGGGCCTGGAAAGTTGTGGCAGGTCGGTTGGAGGCATCAACATCCATAGCATCTTTTGCTTCAAAAGTAATGTAATAAGTACCAAGAGGAACAGGACAACGTGCTGCCTTGACGAGTTTCTCAAATTCATAATTTGAACCCTAAATTAGCGAGGGGGCAATTAGAAGAATAATGATCAACGAATAAACATATAAATAACGGCAGTTAAGTAGTTTAGAACCTGATTTTCAGCATTGTAGTTGTCTAAAGCAAATTTGGAGAGGCGGGTGAGGAGAGGGCGTTCATTGCATGGGAAAGTTACTTGAACATGTCATTGCTATGAATGGAACAGGGATAGCATCGAAGGGCTGTGCAGTCCAGAATGAGATTAAAAGAGAATACATATATATATATTAATAACAGAGAAGAGAAAGAGAGAGTGAAACACGTACAGTTAGGTTACGAGAGCTCTCCAAATACTCATCCAGGGCCCTTTTACTTGCGGCTTCTTTTTCTCTCTGGGCTTTATTCTTATACTCAAAGCGTGGACACGAAAAAAGAAAAGGAGAGATGTCATCTTCAAGACTGGAGAAGTCACTCAGGGTTAGATCTTCTAATGGTTTCAATTCCCAATCCCAATTCGATCCTGAATTCGACTCAGATTCCGGTTCTGGTTCTGGTTCACGTCGGATGGCGCCAAAGACGAGACTCTCCTCCATCGACATTAGACAGAATTGAACGAACAACAAAATTCAAAAATCGTCAACCCTCGTTATAAACAAACTTGTGTTTTTAAGTTCACGACGCGACGTGTATTGGATTAGTATTTTAAAGGATAATTTTTGCTTAAAAAAGTCTCAAAATTTTAAAAGATTTTATAGGATTTTAATGACTTTCATGATTTTAAAATACTGATTTTCAATTTGGATTTCAATGGATTTACATCGTCATAAGATTTTAAAGGATTTTCTGAATTTATAAGATTTGAAAAGAATAATTAAAACAACATGCAAGAAAAGAAAGAATCATCACAAGCATGAATCAAATTCAATCAACCACATTTATTTCACACCAAGAGTACGATTTCTAAAAATTAAAACAGGTTCAAAACGTGTTTTAGCACTATAATTTGATCCATGCTTCAAGTAATCTTTATTATTGAAAATACAGGGTATACCAGTGTGTTATATCAACATAGTACAAAGTCTAACACCATGAAGAACCACCCCCCTCAAAAATAATTTATCATTTTCAATAGAAAATGTGTAGTTCGAAAGTTGAGCAAGGAATGGTAAATTAATGACAATTAGACGCTGCAATAATACATAATTCAATATTCAGATACGAAAAGGGAGGAGAGAAAGAGATATCTTATTCAATAAATATTCAGATATCAAAAGACGAGAAAGAACACAAAGGCAAGATCACATTTATTTAATATTAAAAACAAAATCCTCAGGGACAATGAGAAGGATGTAATACCATTACAGAGAGATTACCATTCTTTTGAGCAAAAGAAAAATTACAGTGATATTACAATTCTTGACAACAGAAAAATTACTAAAAAGAAGAGGTTTGAAGGTTTCCGTCAAATGTTCTCATAGTTTGCAAGGATATCAGAACTTTATATAGAGGAGTGAGAGGGAGAGACAAACAACTAAACTTTGACCCCTGCAACAGATTTACTCAACCTGCGGTGATATATCTGTTGAAGGTCAAGTACAAAAACTGGACCATTCTGCTGAAGGTGTGGGTAGTTGGCTGAGCTGGTAAGGCAAGTAGTGGCCTAGAGGCTTCAGATTCCTGCCACTGGTAATTGTAATTGACAGGGTACTGCAAAATGAACCTTAATGAGAAGCCAAGGTACAAGTGATGAGGCAAAGCAAAATGCGAGAAAATATATGACAGACTAACAACTAACAGACATAATATGCTATGTGTGAGGAACATTCTAATAGGATGTCAAGTATTCTATCATAAGACTATCATATATGATTACTATTTCACCAAGCAAGGTACTGGACAAGGAAAATAATATTTACAAAGATGGGAAAAAAGTGAGATGAACATATTCATAAAAGGGGCCATGCTAACAAGTGGAAACCAAAAGTAGTAGTTTTTCATTGGAAACTACAATTTTTAAATTTTAAAAAGTTGAATTCACCACTTTTCACCATTTTCCAACACAATATTTCTATTTTTGTTCTCTTAACCAATGCCTTAAGGGCACTCTTTAGCACTTTCCTGAATAAAATACCAAAATAAATTCAACACGAGAATAACTTTCAATTGACAGCACAAAAATTGTAACTGAACAAAAAAAAACAAGCTTGGTCACCAAAAAATATATAGAGCTAGAGTTGTTGAAGAAAAACACCGCTGAAAAGAGAAGAGAGAGAACCCTAGTATCAAACCACAAAGGCAATATCACGTTTGCTTAATTTTGAAATCAGCTTAAGATCTAGTGCATTGTCTCAACTCTCAACATTCCAGAAGCATGAAAAATACCAGACATGAATATAGCGACTAACAATAATAATTGATAGAGAGATTTGAATCAGCATTCCAAACACAATTTAAAAGGGGGAAAAGGACATGCATGAAAAGATGGTAGCCATACATGAAACATTACCGTTCACTTACTATGAAAAAAGATACAAAATGGGGCCGAGTTAGAAGAGATGATGGGTGGGACTTCATTTCACAATTGTCCTGATAAGTTGTGCGAAAATGCATTTTCAAACATGGCTTATAAGTTGCGGCGATATGGGGTGTGGATTTTTGCATAGGAAAGAAAAAAAATACACAACCTGGTAGTCTTTTGTTATAGGGAAAGTTGAAATGTGTGTTTTGCATGAAAGCCTTGGTTAAATTGTGGCTCAAGGTTATTTGTTTGATTTACTTCGTTTAACTCCTGCTTTCACTTCAGTCTATTTTTTGTTTAAAAAGAAAACAGTTAGCATTGCATGGCTCATAGTGAGGCGTTCTCATGTTCAAGGTAAAAAAAAATGTAACTCTGGTGAAGTCACCAGGAAAGAACACAATGCAACTTCCAAATGAGTGATGTTGACGAGAAGGATATAAACAAATATATAACAATCATACTCCTGTCTCTTTTGAACTTAGGCTTGTCTGGCCTACCGCAAGTTTCTGCTTTTGTTATGAACTAAAGATTTTCATCATTGTGATTGTCCTGAAAAGAAATTTGACATAAGCACATTGTAAATATGATAATCAAATACAAGTTCAAAAGAACTGTTACCAAAATGAAGTCTCTAAGAAAATTGATTAGCCTAGAATAGAAGATACAACATACTAAACATGTAAGTATGCATAATAGAAACATTATTACCATGGCGTGTGGGTGTTAGGTTTTAATGGAACACGACTTGATCACAGGTTCAGGCATACTGTCACAGACACGGACCTGAAAAGTTATGGCAGGGCAGTTGGAAGGATGAACATGGGTAGCATCTTCTGGTTTTGGTTTTGCTTTAAAGGTAATGTAATAAGTACCAAGAGGAATATGAACACGGGTTGCCTTGATGAGCTCATCAAATTCATATTTGACATCCTAAATAAGAGAAACAAAAATTAGAAGAATAATGAAGCTGTTGAGTGAAAGAATAAACAAAGATATAATATAACAATGGTCGTGAACTAGTTTGGAACCTGATTGTCATTATTGTACTTTTCCAAAGCAAACTTGGAGAGGCGAGTGAGAAAGGGCGATCATCATCGGTAATGTCCATGGGTTTGGGGAAGTTATTGCCACATACATTAGTCAAGGGCTGTGCAGTCCAGAATCAGATTACAACTGACTGAAGCACAATTAAAAGCAAAAGAGACGAGACATACAGTTGTGTTACGAGAGATCTCCAAATACTTAGCCACTGCCTCTTTTGCATCCTCTTGTTGTTTGATCAAGGCTTTATTTTATTCTTATAGACCAAGAGTGGACACGCAGAGTAGCAAGGATCAGGGTCATTGTCAAACCGGCTAGAGAGGTCACTATACACCAGTTCTTCAAATGGTTTCAAATCCCAATCCCATGGCGGTTCCAATTCTGTTTCCAACTCCGATTCTTGTCCCTGTTTCGGTTCTGGCTCAGGTTCCATTTCCATCTACAATTCAGCCAGAAAGAAGTGTTCTTGCTTTGTCTAGACGGAAGAGGTCAGTGGTCTTTATAAGCAAACTTGAGTTTTTAAGTTTGGGTTGCTCTTGCTTTGTTTACAACCTGACCCGTAACAAATCCTAGTTATAATTAAGTGTCCATTTCATATTTATTTCTCACTCGGTCTAAAATCAGGTGTCAATTACATTATTTTTCTGTCTCAAATTATTTATCATTTTATAATATCAAGATAATATTTATTATTTTTTTCGACTTACATATCGTTCTTTAATGTATTTCAATCATCTAACCATACCACTAACTATAATTAACAAGGTGTTTTGGTACATAAAATATATTTTACAATTAAAATTAACTCTACTAATATAATTTAAAATAAACTATAACACCTAAAATTGAGGAGTCTAGCACCAAAACTCGCACATTAATGGGGATCGCAAGTTCAAACCCACGCTCTACCAAATGAAAATGACGTAGTAATATTGTAGAAGGTGGTACCCTTAGATTTCACAAAACTGTAGTGCCCGTCAAATGGATAGTTTTTATGATAAAGTTGCATATAGCACCATACATAATAACATTCGTTAAAATAATTTGAAGTCTAAATATTTTGTATTGCAGGGACAATGTTGCAAAATGTATGCGTGAAAAATTATGGCATCTCAATCTAAATACCTACTGTTGCTAAGAACATTAACTGCATTAAAGAGCACCAACCAGGTGTACCACCATATACTATACAGAATTAAACAAAGCAAGCTTCCTAGAAAAATCCAACATCCTTTAAAAGACTGTCTACTAATTCCAACTCTTGACCAGTTATCCCTCACGGAGCTGAAAATGCATGCCACGGCAGCCAAACGGAAACCAATGTTTTCAATCCCAGAATAGACTGCTTAAAACTTTTAACAAAAATGCTTAAAGTACACACCTGGAAAATCCATTTTCAAATAGGGATTGTAAGTTGTGACAATTTGGTCTATGTGGGCATTTGCACAGTAATGAAAAATACATAACCACATTGTCTTTTGTTTGAGGGATGGTTGACATGTGTGATTTCAATGCGATCAATGGTTAAATTCTGGCTCAAGGTTGTAGATTTAACTTATTTGTGCTAACAGCTTGTTTTAATTCAGTCTATTTTAAAGAAAACAGTGAGCCTTGCGTGTTTTATAGCGAGTCGCCTTCCGTTGATATACACCTGTGACACTTACAGATTCAAGTAAAACACATAATCCAGCTTCCAAACGAAGGGGGATAAGAAGTGACGTTGAAGAAAAAGATATAAACAATTATAGAATTGAATAAATTGATGTTTCTATAATCATACTCTAGTCTCTGATGGAACTCAGCCCTGTTCTGTCTGATCCGTATTTCTACTTTTGTTATGAATTATAAATTTCCATCATTGTGATTTGGTTGAAAAGAAATTTGGCAGAAGAATATTGTAATTGCATTATCAAACACAAGTTTAAAATTACTATAAAGTATAAACTATTACCAATTTGGAAGTCTCTAAGAAAATTGATTATAGTAAAAGGTCCAAATATGTTCTAGTAAAATATATTGTCTACATAAACACCAACAAATTTAACTACACTCAGAAGTCTGTCCAGGATTTCACCCCCCATGTGTGTCTAACATAACCAAAATCAGGTTTCACAGCAGATGGATGCAATGCAATGGACATGATTTCCTGCAAATGGAATAAAAAATCAGGGTAAGGGGGTAAACTATCGGAATGATATGTTGTGACTCATTGAAAAGTAGATCAAAAACTTGCATTTGATT
>Ga0228711_1006744_pt1 | contig 16907 bp, 12 predicted proteins | sample MedpolnodulmetaG_2_FD_177996 | JGI IMG/M metagenome (GOLD analysis project Ga0228711, IMG submission 177996) | Root nodule microbial communities from Medicago polymorpha collected in Santa Monica, California, United States - brown nodules | ecosystem: Host-associated > Plants > Roots > Nodule...
CATCCCTTATAAAAAAAAAAAAAGTTTCATTAGTTTGAGAAAACTATTTTTTTTTCTGATAAGAATGGTCAATTTAGCTCTGTTTTATCCCACCAAAGCTTAATGTTTTGACTCCCTTTTCCACTCTATTGATTTCTCGCACGCACTATGCAGTTTGGATTATATGATATAATTCGAACGACATAAACACCTTATAAAAACCTCCAAAACACGTTAAAACATTTCGGATTTTAAAATCTGAATAGGACACGTGATAAACTTAAAGGATGGGAAAAGTAATGGCCTTGGCTCACACGAGCAAATGCTCAGTTTCTTCATATTACAATAGGAAATTAGTTTTTACAAACTTCGATTCCTGATCACTATAACTTAACATTCGCTGATTTACTTACATGTGGGTAATTTCAGCTCACCACACTAATTAACTAAAGTTATAATTGTTATTTTAGTAAAAACCAATTCAAAATCACCATATAATACATACAAAGTCGTATATCAAGCTCCCATAATGTTTGATGGGCATACAGGATGGTCATCAGAGTCGTCCTTGGCATGGCCATTGCATGCTAGTAAGTTGATCTGCAAAAATAAAACAAAATTTTAAAAATCGTATTATCCCGCTAAGCAAAGTAAGAATCAGAGTATTATAGATCAGAACACAACTTTTATTTTCCTGCTTGAACGGAATCAGAGTGAAAAGTGAATCAGGAAAACAATACAGTAACATTTTACTAATTAAAGAAAGTAAATGAATGTAGGAAATCTTAATCATTGTATTATTATTTCATCCCTATTCATGCTTTTTTATCTTAATTATACAGGAAAAAATTTAAAAATAGCAAATTGAAATGAAAAAAATCTTACAAAATCCTTTCAATCATACAACATTTTTTTTTTAAGTCAAACTAGTCCACCGAAATTGGCACCGGAGAGAATCGCACCTGAGACCTTGTGAGGAGCACGCTCCAAGGTCAATACCATCAGGACAACCCAAGTGGTTTACAACAAATTTTTATTACATATCAAAAAGGAAAAAGCAACAAGACTATATAATATTTAGTTCTGGAAAATGAAACTTGGTAAGATAAATTCATGATGAGGCCTTTTCTTTCTCTATGAATGTGAGTGGTGTTTTCTCCATTTTCTTCCTAGTTTTTAAGGTTTGGCAAATATTGGATCCCACTTCCTCATTTTTCTTCATTTTCCACTCTCAATCCAGAGAGGTAAAAGAAAACTGAGAGCAATTAAGACATCATTAAGATTCTCATGTTATAGATTAAGGCATATATAAGAAGGTACAAACCTTGACAATTTCAGACTTGGAGCCAGGCCGTGTGTAGGCTCCTAACACACTCATATTGAAATCCTGTATACAACATCATTTGAAAGAAACAGAGAACTCGGGTTAAAGAAAAGCTGTGGGATTAAATCCGAATTAATAAAATAATGAAAGAAAAAAAAACTGAAGTTCATTATGCCGAACAAATTTGCTCCAAAAGATAAAAATATAAGAAGTTTTTTTCTTGTCTTTCATAAAGCATTTCCAAAGAAAAGAGAGAAAGACATCCAATCAAAAAAATGTCAGAATTTAACAAGGAAAACACAGAAACAGCCAAGTGCCAACCGCCAACCCAAGTAAGCAGAATTAACAAGAAATGGACGAGAAAAATATTTATGTCCGATATGAATAGTGAATGATATTTAACCGTTCAAATCCCCAAATTGTGCATCTTCTCAATAAGCTTGCTAACTAGGATTGCCTTCTCTTTTTACCAAAGGCTGGGATATGCCAAACAGAACTTACCCTGAAAGGATCACCTCTCAAAGATTGAACAAACATGGAACTTCCTAAGCTTTTACCCTGCATAGAAGTAAACAAGTAATCTCAATACAATGGAGCAATGAATAAAAGCATAATAGTCAAAGCATCAATTGTTCCTCTTCCTATGCTGGCATCAATTGTTCCCCCCTCCCTCTCTCTCTCTATAGTCTCTTCCATTATGTATTATATTAATTAGAGATGGTTGCCAGTTGAGTAAATTAGATAATTGACATACCTCCAGGGAAATATCTCTCAGGCGTCTCCCTGTTTGAGCACAGCAAATACGGACAATGTGTTCATCACAACTTCCACTTATAATGTAGTCCCTTCCATTCATGTAATAAGACCGAGTGTAATTTTGAGAACTTTCAGTTGGAGCTATATCAAAAACTAAGTGAAGCCTACCATCAACAGCCAGAAATTGTCTAACCTGTCAAAAATGACAAAGATAGTCGGGACACCAACAATGTTTTCTAAGATATAGTGCATATAAAACAAAACTTCAATTGACACTGCTTTGAAGCTTTAGCAGATTTTTCCTGCACTTTGCATGCAGGCAAAAAGTATGTAGGCAATCAATAGCAAATATAGTGCATAGCCTATTTCAGCAATTGCACTTTGCATGCAGTGAGCAGAAACAAACCACACTACAAAGTAAAATACCTCATTATCAACTGCCGATGCTAGAATATATTGGTCATCTGGAGAAAAACAGACCATGACATTTCCTTTAGAGCTAGAAGCAGTGAAGCAAGGCTGTGTTGGTTTCTGTCTCAAGTCCCACATCTTGACATCCTGATCAAATGATGAAGTAGCGAAAATTGACGGGGAATGATTTGCAAACTTGACTACATTAATATGCCCGCGATGCATATCCGTGAAAACTTGTAAGCGCTTTCCACTGTTGATTTCATACAAAGCAACATTTCTTGAGTAACCACTTGCAAGAAATAGTTCATCCGTAGCGTTAACATGAACAGATGTCAACTGGTCAAATTCGTCAAAGGTAACACAACCAGAGTTCCCATATAATCCAGTAATTTTTCTTGGTATATGGTTGATGTCATACAATTTCAAGGAGCCATTATCTGAACCTGCTATAAGCTGACATACGTTACGATAAAAAACATCAGAAAACGCTATTGATACAAAAACCACTGAAGGAACAAATGCTCTAAATCTAACTAAACAGAATGGATTACTTCACTGAATGAATGCATTCCTTAGATAAATAATCTACCCCATCCCTAATTATAGAATCCTCTAGAGAAATTTCTCTGTCCCATTGTATAGGACCTCTTTTTAATTATTTATTTACAAACATACTCCTAATAGTTTTATCACTTTTTCTGTATCCAGCAATAAATACGGAGATAAAAAAACTTCTCTCTTAAACTGTAAACTTGTAAAAACAATACCAATTGTCTAGTTTCGTGATTTAGTCTACAAGGTCCTATATTTAGGGAACATAATTGTAGTCTACAGGGATATACTAGAAATTTAGCTTTCTTGCAGGAAATCAAAAAGTGACATATCTCATTAAAACTACTTAAGACTCAACAAGACTATCTGATCAGGTATGAGAAACAACAAATTATGTTCATTGATGTGGCAGTGGCATTATAGAAGAATCACTTCAATAATTTACAATATATATGTATGTAGCCAGTACCTGTTAGTATTCTCATATAAACTAACATCCATGGTAGATACAATCTCTATCAATGACTTCTCATGCAACATACCTTAGAAGGATATTTCTTGAGCCAACAGAGACCCAAGACACTATTCATTGCGCCGAGTGATGGGATATAACTCACAATGCGTTCACTCTCATGATTAATGACAACTACTTCGCCATCTAAAGTTCCAAAGACCAACAAGCTGGAGTCAGATGGGTGATACTCAAACTGCCTTGGACGAAAGCCCTTATCTAATTCAAATCCTGATACAGAAAGGGGGTGTAAGGAAGGCCAAGTTGAAGACCCCAGTTTAGCAGCAGAAAGAGACCTAGTATAAAAATGTTGAGACGTTCCAGAAGGATGTGATGGGCGACACTTAGAAGATTGCACCTTAATGCGGCCTGATTTTGTTTCTCGCTTGTGTAAGATACTTAAAACACTCTCTCTGCTCTTCCATCTGTATGGAAGATATTCAAAGTTTTGAGAAAATATTCCAGCAGCACTTTCCTTGTCAATATTTCTGATAGGCAGATTATCTAAACTTTTCAGATTCGGTAATGAAGCTATCATGAAGTCTCTGTAATGTTTTTGCTGACATATTGGTGATGCGTGACAAGGCATATACTTTGTAGAAACATCAACACCATTCCCTGTAAAGGAACTGCTCGATGACTCTACTTCATTCTGTAACGTAAACAGTTGAAGTTAAAGATAAAAATGGATTTTGAAGTTATGGCTAGGATAATACAGACGTAAGAAATAGTACAATAACCTGAATCACTTTTATGCAATTCAATAACAAGCATTTCAATGTTTTTCTTATAGCATGCATATTAAAATCTAACACAAAGAAAGTCTAAACTAAAGTTCCAAAATACAATATGACCGTAAAAGCAAAGTAGAAAACCATAAAGTCATTAATTTGACCACCAGTATATTAGCGTTAAATTATAATCATTGCAATAACTTAATAGCATTTTATAAGACAATCGCAAGAGCAAACTGACGCCATGACCATAGAAGTTATACTTACAATGTTCGTGTATATTTTAAAATCCAAATTATTATGTTTTAGTGGTTAATAGTAAATTAATTATAATAAAGTAGACAAACATTATGAAAATCTCAACAAAAGAGTGACAAAGAGTTGCCATTATTGTTTTGATATAGAGACCACTACGAAGGAAATATATTTTCAAAGCAAAAAGTAGATTGGCTACCTCGCTCTTAAGAGGCATTTGTAAACCCCACCTAGGAAAAACATCTGACAACCAGTTTCTATGATGATGATTTGTCAAATCAATTTCACTATCATCTGATGAGTCCTCAACCATGCTTTGAACGTCATAACTCATAACTTCATCAAAGGAATAAACATTTCTAAGTGGATGCTCGACGCTAATGTTAAGATCTGTTAGTTCCCTTGTATCAATGTGGGATTCACCAATAAAAGGAAATCTATCAAGCTGACTAAAATCATCAGTGGCATCTGACTTCCCACTGGATGAGGTAAAAGATGTTCCCGTATCATTACAATACTGCCAATATTGAAACCTTAGTTGAACCAGAGAAGGAAGCTTAGAGAGAGCTGCAATAGTTGTCCAAAGATTTGAAATCCTTGTTTCACACATTGAGAGACACGTTAGATTGGGCATGCAATTAAAACAGTCTTCTTCGAAACTGGTAAGGAAAGAACTGAAATCAAGATTAAGTGTGTGCATATGCATGAACTCCCCCATCAAGCTCAATTTCCGAAAACGCCAAGACCTTATTGTCAGAACTTGGCATGCCAAACCTCTTTGTGAGATATCTCTGGTGATTAAACCCAAAATTAGTCACGAAAATATCAGTTGCAAGAAAAACATAATACTCCAGAAAGTGAAGCCATTGAGGCATGTTCTCCCAATAATGAAAAAATGGCTCATGCTTGAAACTTTTAGGAAACAACTGTACCAACTTATTGTATAATTACATGAATGAAGCACCTCATGTAATTATATTAATTGGTTACTGTAAAAACCAAAGGTAATTCTTAGGATGCGTTTGATACACACCGTGGCACGGCACAGACATAATACTGTTATTAGACTAACACTGTCCTAACATAACATGTTTGGTGGTAAACACACAATACATGCAAAATAGTGTTGTTTAATTCTCACAACATATTATAGTGTGTGATTAACTTAATACAGTAATAAATAGTATTCTATATTTTAACATGAGTGTGTGAGTGTGTAAAGAGTGAGTGGGTGAGAGAGAGAGAGAGACGGAGCGAGGAGAGAGAGGACAGAGCATATGGTTAGTTTGGTTTGACAACAACTTGTTTTCACTATTATACAAACAGGAAGCATGGTGAAAAGAAAAAAAAAACAAGTTTTCCAATTGAAAGTGAAAACAGAAGGCGTTTTCTCAAACCAAACAGACTTATAGTGGTTGATTAGAAAGTTGAAATGGGTATTTTGTCTTATAAATAGTTGTTCTTAGGAAAGAAATTGTCCCAAGGTTTCTTGAGTACCAAAATTTGAAGTTTTATGCTATATCTCAGCATCATATTTGTTTTGTTCTATGACCATTTCTAAAATCAAACATGGAATAATTTTTTTGTCATGTCTAGTCCCCCTTTGAAAGCAAATCAAACAAACCTTTAATGACATAAAAGCCTGTATCAAGACATTAATGTTACATCCCCATTTATATAAAATCATTGTGCACATATCCAAATGCAGCTTGTTGATTGTTCTGAACCAAGGTATGGAAATTCCATGTTACCATCTCAAGTTAACCGAAAGGTGGGAATAAACTATAAAGGTGAATAAACAATAAAAAAATACTTCATTTTTACAAAGATAATACATGGCAAGCATCATAACATACCTTACAAAGTCTTTTGCAAATGACATATCATGTAGTTCAACTATTCGAAGCTTTTGCTTAACAGCACGCATCAATGGTAATACGTATTCTCCACTTAATACACATGGTGATTCATTGTGTACATCCACAGCTTCTATTTCAGTAGTGTCAAGGCTCGTGCATATCTCCAAGAGTGGAGCAAAATCAATATCCTTAAGGTCGTCAATTAAAATATCCAGGACAATCGGCTCTTGGTGGGATTTTTTGACCTCAGCCTGCACAGTGATGGTAAGGTTTAGCTTCTAATCCATGAAAAGGATAGATAACAAAATAGAATACATTCAATGCTCCCTGCACGGGCAGAGTCAAGAGACGAAGAACTAGATTACAAAAAAAAATAAAAAAGTTTGAAATATAATTAAAAATTGATTGAATACCAGGCCTATTTGTTACGGATTATTAAAAAATATTGATTTTTAAACTCAACAATTTAGAGAATAAACAGCTATCAAAAACGACTTCTTTCTGGAGAAGCTATTCAAAACAGTTTCTCATTTTAAAAAAATAAAAAAAAAAAAAAAAAAATCCTTTCAGATTCTCATTTTTTTGAAAATCTGTAACAAACATATGAAAACTTCAAAAAGTGGTTGTTTTGTTATAAATGGTGATTTTTTTCATGAAAAAAGCTCTAACAATCGGGCTCTAATGTAGCTTATGTAAGTATGAATCTCTTGTCCTCGCTTATTAACACACTAACGATTACAAAAGTATATAGTTGAAAATAACAGAGATAATTTAGCAGCAAATTATGTAATAGAATGGAATAAACATGAGACCTTGAAAAAGCTTGATAAAATAGCAGCATGGGGCAAAACACCATGTCTCCTGCAAGAATCAATATACCTAGAACCAAAACCAATATTAAATAATTAGAACAAAATCAAAAATAGAAAGAAAAAAACATAAATCAACAAGTTAAACTATTATTTATTAACCACAATACGAAATTATCAACTATGATCACAATTAATTTAATGAAACATCTCATACTACACACGCGGCGGATCGAAATTCTGAAATAATTTAGTTGAATTGTGATCATCAAGTAACCAATTCAAACAATTAACGTTCAATTCTATTGAAATTAAGAGCGAACAAGTGAAAGTAATCACTATTCATGTTCTAATATAAAACCAAAATCAATACGAAAATATGAAAGAATATTAAATAAGCAGTATAATTGATAATGCATTTTGAATAATTTGAGTTGATGAAATGTACCTGTTTTCTAAGGTTAAGATATCGACGGCCATGGCGGTCGAACTTCGCACAAAGTGATTGAAATAACGCTCTGATCAGCGGTTGCAACAAACCAAATCGGTAAAACGAAACCAGAGAGGGATAAGAAGAGTGTTATATGCGTCACAATGAAAACCACGGGTTCACGGTTTTTTTTTCTTTTTTGAGGTATTCAGATTCATACAGTTTTTTTTTTTTATATTTGTTTTTTCGGTTTTCCAGTTTTTTCTTCTTGTCTTACTCGGTTCTTCATCTTCATGCTACTCTCTGTTTTAATTAAGGTTAAAGTTTTTTTTTTTACTAGTTATGATTTTTTTTTAGGGTCTTGTAAATTACAATTTTTAAAAGTTGAATTCAACATTTTTCAATAAATTATCTCTATTTATGCTCTCTTAACCAATATTTTAAGGGCACTCTTTAACATTTTCCTTATTTTTATCATGCTTTTTTAAAAATTTAGCAAATACTCCTTCCGATTTAAAATAAGAAATTGTTTCAAAATGAATGTAATTTTTCAGTTTTCAATGCAATAATAACTTTTTCTTTTCAATTGTACCCATCAATTAATACTATATACACTACTCTCAAAGTATTATTTCTTCTTTAATGAAAAACAAATCAATAGTTGATTATGATAATTTGATAAAATAACATATCTCTTTCTTTTAATTAATGCATTTCTTAATATGTGTTAAAACCTTAAACGACATTCATTTTGAAATAGAGGGAGTAAATGTTTTTAAAAAATATAGCAAAGGTTTTTATAAAAAAATGAACATAAAGAATTGGGAATGAATAAATAAACCTAGCAACCCACTTGGGTTGGTCTGATGGTATTGATTTGGAATTTGGCGGTATGTTCCTCCTTGAGTTCTTCAAGTTCGATTCTCCCCGGTGTCAATTTGAGTGGGTTAATTTAGCTTTTTCAAAAAAAAAATCTAACATATTTTACGAAATACACATTTAGATGCTTAAAAAAACAGCATGTTTGTCAAGAATTGACGGTTTGTTAGCTTACCTAAAACCAACTCAAGTTAACTCATATTAGCACAAGTTGAGTTAACTTGAGTTGGCTCAACGTGACTTAACTCACGTTAGTGCTACCGAACGTGAATTAACTCATGTTTGGGTTATTTTAGAAAGTCTGAGGTAGGGATGAGCAATACTGAATAGGAAAAAAAATCAATTTTCCACTTTGTTCTATACTTGGGCCTGTAAATGGAGCCCATTTAGGATGGTCTAAGCCGAATGAAGGAAGTTATACCCACACCGCTACATTTATACGTTGACCCTAACATATAACACAAAGTTCCAAATTCATCCTTTATTTAAACTAAAACTCAATCACCCTTTTACTTTTTCACCCCACCTTTTTTCAGGAAAACACACAACAAACGCTCACCCCACCTTCTTCTAGTAAAATGGACGCACAACAAACAATAAACATTACCGATACACTCATGTTTACTTTTCCAAAAAGTATACTGGAAAACTCTACACATCTTATCCGATCGGAAACCATCAGTGTTTCGGTGAACTTTTTTTTCTTATTTAAAAAAAGAAAGTTTGTCAATTCGACTAGCGTAACGTAACTATATTATTTCCTAAGAACACTATTACTTGAGGTTATTTCTTATTAACCATCGCAATATCAGGAGTGAGCCTTCATGCTTTTTCTTATTAAAAAACAATAACATCACAAAATCAGAAAGAAAAAAAAAAGTAATGTATGGCTGCTTTCTCGTGTTAAAAAAATTGAGGAAAAAAAATAAAGAATTTAAAAGAAAAAAAACAAAGTGGTTGAACCAAAGATATTCATGAAACGATTCCATAAATCAATGATCTAAAAAATAATTCCATTATGATAACCCAGAACACAACATGAATCCAACACAACAATAGGCCGGAATGATTCTGTTAACCCACAAAACCTTGGAATATCCAGAAAACCTCAATCAATGATTCTGGTAAACGATTGAGAGAACAAACACAACCATATGGAAAAACGATTAACAATAACATTCCATTTGATGACTGTGAAAGAAAAAACAAATTGAATGTTTTGGGCAAAAAAGGGTTCTTAAGATAAAATTAAAAATTTAAAAATAAAATAAAATTGGAACGATGGAGAGAAGGTAAAATTTTGAAAACACATTATAGAAGGAATGAATTGGAAATACATATCTAAAAGAATATCATGTGGGGGTGAACTCATACTGAATGGAAATGTTGAAAGAGAGGGTGAAAAAATTAATGTAAGGGTAAAATTGAAATTTTTGAAAATTTGTAGGGTAAAAGAACATGTGTTTCCGTATCGGGTAAAATTTCCCCGAATGAAATATGAAGCCCGACTACAAATGAGGTCAAGTAGTAAAGATGATTGATTTATAGACCCCTCGCATTGCTCGAAGGTCCTTAAGATTATCGAATTATAACTGTCGATTACACAAGATCTATTGTGAGTTACAATCTGATCATTTATTGCATAGGTGTGTAACTTTCAATCAAATTATTTCAGAGGTTAAGCAATACGAGAAGTCTATAGAACAATCACCAACACTAAAAACACAAATCTTAAACATACAAAAAATAAACACAAAGCACATATCATTCTGATATTCTTTTGTCGCAAATGTTAATTAGTGTTTCTCTATTTATTTATTTTTAACAAAAAAAAAAAATTCATTCTTTAAAAAAAAAACAAAATAATATTTCTTCTAGTGAAGATGAAGGTAACACACTTTTTTTATATTCTTTTTTCAACATTCACTTTTTTTAATCGAGTGAATTTCAGGTAAGTCCTGTAAAATTGTGAATTGTTTTGTGTGGACGTAGTTGAAGACTTTTAATTGTTGAATCTTGAATTGTTTCACTTTATTTCAAGTGTTGTAGTTTTAAAGTATAAAATTTTGTTATGATGTTAGAATTTTTATAAATAAAGTGTCATTTAAAATATGGGTCTTGTTAACTTGTGCTCTAAGGGCACAAAAAAAAGAAACTAAATGCAGAAACTTAACCTTGAAAATTGTGCATTTTAAAACTTAAAATCTTACAAATTTATCTTTTCAATGTAATATTTATTATTTAATTCTATTTTAAGATCTTTATCTTGTGCCTTAAAGGCACAAGTTAACATTTCCCTTAAAATATATGTCACCTAAACTAACATGTTCGTTAAGATAATGGTTGAGTTTGATTGGATCGATTTGAAAACAAAATTATGGGATTTTTATGTAACGATTGATTTTGATTGGGTTGGGAAATGATATCGGTCAACTCAGGGTCGTGTGTACACCTCTTATTATTATGATGAATTCCAGAAAAGGAGTGTAACCTATATAAATTTTAATTAAAGAAATTATTGAAAAGAAAGTCTTAAAATTAATGTTTTTTTTTTATAGAATTAGAATCAATGCTGTAGTCATATAAAAAAGAGTTAATGATGTAGTAATTTTCTGAAATAGCTTCCAAATGAAAAAAGGTGCTGTGAAATTAGAGTTTCTCAAACCATTGTGATCCTAACCTGGGCACAGTTTTTGTCTGAACTAACACAAAAGGACCATTTATATGATTTTAATTACGACCATTCTGAATGTTGATGGGAGTTGCAATGGGACTCCTACTCGAACTGGTTTTGGCGGCATTTTCCGCAATAATGGGGTCTTTTCTTCTCGGCTTTCTCAGGTATGATCTCCCACTCAGAAGACATTTTGTTGGCTGAACTAACAACAATCTATCACGGCTTGCACATGGCTATTGATATGGGAATAGATGATTTGGCTTGTTACTAGATTCCCTCCTCTCTATTAATCTCATAAAGGGGGATACTCCACACTATCATGTATATGATGTCCTCATTCAAAACATTAAGGATATATTGGCTACCAATAATTTCACGGTTCATCATACTGGCGTTTGTTTCACGATATAAAAAAATAATCCCAGGAATATTTTTCCCAGGCATAACTTTCTAGGGAATAAATTTATTGAAAAAGTGTTTGGGTAGTATTATCGATTCTCAGGAATCTTTTGCTTTAAAAATAATCAATATATATTATTTTTTATATGTATTTGAAAAATAGATATTACAATTTATAAAATATCCCTTTGACAAAACATACAAATTCATTTGGTATAATAAGATATCATTGTTCTGATTTTTGAAATTGACCAACAATTGAAACCATGCAGCATCAGTGTTTATATCATTTTATCACAAGAAACAATGACAAGTGGAAGTAAAGGTATTGCCAAGAACCTAAAGAAAGAACTAGACGAGATAAATATCATAGAAAACAAGACAATTAGATGATAGGGATAGAGAAAGCAGTTGTGTTGTTTGTACGGTTGATATCGTGTATTTAGTGGGGTTAGCCCACTATTTTTACACAAACTGATTTCATTACCAGGGAATAAGAGTTTCCCATCCCTATTAGACGGGAATAAAAAGCCAGGCAACGTGGGGTAAAAAGCTTTCCCGGGTATAAATAATTCTTAGGAATAACTCAAGTTCCATTGTAACAAACACCGTAATCTTTATTCCTGTCCTTGGATTCCCAGGAATATATTTAGAACACGGGAAACAAACGTCAATGCGCTGATTTCACGGCAAAGTTAGGAGCTTCATCCAATACTGATTTAGTCATCCACACTGCTCCTCCTGAAGACCTGCTATTGCTACTTCGGAGTGACGTCTCGGGAGTCTTCTTCCCTAGGGCCTAGTTTTTGTTTTTTTTTTCTTGCTTTTTTCTTGTTTTTGTTTAGCTTTGTAAACAAAAAAAAATAGGAACAGTTCAACCTGTGTGTCACGTAATTTTAATTAAGCAACATCATTTAAAGCAATTAAACGACTCTATTTGCTCAACAAAAAAAAGTTCAATTAATTTTCTCGTTTATTTTTATTATGAGTTTTCAAATGTTTTTTTTGTGTGGTGGTCGGGGTTCGAACCCAAACCTTACATATATTATGCATTGTCCATACCAACTGAGCTAAACTTCAGATCTTATTATTTGCCGCTTTATTTGCTAACAGAAAACAGTGGGTGCCAAAATATCAAGTAACTATGATTTTATTTCCCCTAGCCATCATTGAATGCGAGCCTAAAACTTTGAAGAAGTCTGCTCTTTACCCAAAAGGTTTTGCTCATTCTCAAGTGAAATAACCAAAATACCCTTACATGACTTAACTTACGTAGCATGAGTTAACTCATGCAGCGGAAGTTAAGTCACGCTAAGTACTATTTTCGATCAAAACCCAGCACGCAACCACACAACTCCATTTTTTCTTTCCCTCCACCTTCAAAAACCCAAAAGGTGCGAATTTTTGGGTCAAAATCTTCGTTCCAAATCATTGCAAATCGTCAGGAAGCAAATTTCTACGCTCATCAAGCATCAAAGAACAGGTAATGTATCGTCAAAACTCTTCCTTTTCTCCTGGTTTTTCTGCTAGTTACGTCATTTTTTCCAGTAGGTGATAGGGCTCAGCGTGAGTTAACTCACGCTAGTTGTAAGGGTTGCGTGAGTTAACTCCCGCGGAAGGTTAACACTAGCGTGAGTTAACTCACGCTACTGTGACGCCCAAATTTTGAATTTTTGTGCCACTTTTTTTTACTTGCTTTGCTTGCAGCACAAGTTATTTATTTATTTTATCGTTGTTATTTTTTTATTGAATAAACATTGAGTGATATGGTTGAAAATGTGGCGGAGGATGGAGTTGAACCGAAACCGGTCAAAAGCGAAGCTTCCGGCGTAGGCGTAGGTTCCACGGCGTAGCATCCGGCGTTGTCAAACCAACCAAAGATGTCAACTTTAAAGTGAAAATTGTTTTTCAAGCTCGCATTCTTCACAACCAAGCAAAACTGGTACCTACCGATAACTTTGAAGAAAAACCTAAACTGGTACCTACCGGTGTTCGTGTTATTGAATTAAACATCAGGTCATTTTTTACAACAAATGAAAGATGGAGAGATCGAGAAGAATTACTTGGTTGGGTTTGTCGACAAGCGTCTGGGGTCAGATTTACTATTTCTATAGATAAATCTAGTACAATAACGCCATACATGACGATGCAATGTGAAAAGACTGGTGAATACAAGCCACCTAAGACGAGGAAGAAACCGAAGCTTGAAGGCACGGGCTCAAGGAAATGTAATTGTCCGTTTAGGTTGAAATGCTTCTTTGAAGAAAAAAACACAAGATTAGTGGATCGCAATGCTTTGTGGAATTCACAACCATGACTCTACGCCAAAGTTATTCGGCCACCTTCTTGCAGGTTGGCTAAATGCGGAGGAGAAGTAAAGAGTTATCGACATGACAAAGAGCTTGGCGGCGCTTGGGAATATTCTCACAGATTTGAAGGGAAAAAACAAAGAAAGTGTGACACTCATCAAGCAAGTGTATAATGCGCGAACTAGATGGCGCAAGGGGCAAAGAGAAGACAAGAAGGAGTTGCAATACTTGATTTCAAAGTTGGAGAAGCATCAATATGTCTATTTCACAAGAGCAAATAGCGAGGAAACCACTCTTGAAGACTTACTATTTGTTCATCTGGATTCAATTGATATGCTAAACACTTTTCCAACTGTTTTGGTCATGGACTCCACTTACAAAACCAATACCTACTGAATGCCGTTGTTTGAGATTGTTGGTGTCACCTCTACAAAAATGACGTATTAGGTTGTGTTTGCCTTTCTTTCCTTTGAACAAGAGAATAACTTCATTTTGGCACTTGAGATGTTGGTTGGTCTTTTGAGTTCAAAACGCAACATGCCTAAGGTGATTGTCACCGATAGGGCCCCCACTTTGATGATTGTCATTGTCGAAGTACTCCCTAAAATATACCATGTACTCTGCTATTTTCATATTGAGAAGAATGTCAAATCTAGGTGCATCACGGACTGTAGAGTCAATGCCAAGCATTCGAAAGCAAAAGTTGTTGGCAAAGATGCGAAGGAAGCGGATGATGCCAAGCATTGTGAGCTTGTTAAGAAAATATTGAGGGCATGGAGAGATGTTGTTAACTCTCCTACGGAGGATTCATTTGTAATTGCATGGTTGACATTCAAAGATGAGGTATGCAGGCCGTTTCTATTGTTTGTTAAATATGTTGAGGAAACAGTTTTGCCCCTTAAGAAGCATTTTGTGAGGGCATGGATGAATAAATACTTGCATCTAGGGTGTAGAACCACCGACATTGTTGAATCGGCTCTTGCACAATTGAAAAGATATTTGAGGAGTAGTGTGAGAGATTTGGCATCATGTTCGGATGAAATTGACAAAATGTTGAAAAACCAATTAGGTGAGATAGGGAGTTTTGGGAGGAGCATAACCGTCATGGTACAAAAATACAAAAAAAACAAATTATTCTCTAAGTTGGAGGGGTATGTCTCTAAGGCCGCTTTGGGTTTGTTCGATGAAGAATTTCAACGCTCTAGGACATTCGGCTTTGCTAAAGAAGATTGTGGTTGTGTGCAAATGACTACTTTCGGGTTGCCTTGTGCTTGTATTCTTGCCGAGAAGAGAAAGAAAAAATTGCCTATTCTTTTTGATGAAATACACCCTCATTGACGAAGGTTAAGTGTAATTGGAGAAGAGGTTGATGCCAATTTTTCCATTATGGAGGAATGGAACGCCATTCAAGAACGTCTCAAGAGGGCCCCTTAGAAGATGAAACTCTTCATCAAAGAAAAGTTGCGTGAACTAGGATTTCCGGAGGACACAATGTTGAAGCCACCTCCGAGAAAAGTGGCCACCAAGGTAGCACCTAAAAGGGTGAAGTCTACACCGAAAACGAGGTCCATAGGCCGAATCCCCTCTAGGTGGGAGACTATTGATTCTCATAATCCCGATAGTCAATGCTCACATGGCAAGAGTAATGTTCCAAAGAGTAAAGGTTCACGTCCTGGCACTTGCTCCCGCTCCCAAGCTTCGACTCCTACTTCAAAAAAAAAAAAACCTTATTTGCAAATACCATACATTTCACAAATTCCAAATATCATGAGACCTTACATTGAAGACATTGTGAATGTTAGAGAGGATGATAATTGTGGTTTTGGGTCATAGCTAGGCACATGGGACTGAATGAGGAAGATCATGTTTTGGTTCGCCATGCACTTATTAATGAGTTGAAAAATCACAAGAGTACCGAGAGGCGTTATAAACTTATCTTGGATGGTTTACACCCCCAAAAAGTAAAAGTGGTATTGCATCGATAGAGAAATGGTTGACCACTCCGGATATGGGTCACATTATTGCTACTTGCTACAATAGAGTCGTAGTTCTATTGACTTTGCTTGAAATGGGTAGTGCATGTGAGACATACTTCCCAATCCGGAGTGCTCTACCACTTAAGCCGCATTCCAACATAATGTGTCTTTGCTTAATTGTCGACCACTTTCTTCATGTTTTGTTGAAATAAGATTGTCCGTTACCACCTCCTTGTAAGGAGTGGATGACTCACAAGATTGGTGAGGCGGAGAAATGACATTTTGAGTTTATGGATAGACAAGCCGCCTTCGATGAGCTCATGTCTAAGGAGCCGAAGCCGCCAAAGAAACCAACAAATGAGCACAATCCTATTACTTTTGACACTCCAACTCCGGAAAAACCAAAGCAAGATTTCGAAGTCATGGATGAAGACGAAGACGAATATTATGCACTATCACTAGTCTAGTTAGATAGGTTATGACACTTCTGGGTCGGTCGGTGTTCGTCCTATTTTTTTGGTGGTATTACACACCGACATATTTTTTGGTGGCCAGATGTGTAATTTTGATATTTATGGCCAATATGTAACTAATACCATATATTATATAAATATATGAAATGGATTGTTTTTTTGGTGGCCGGTTATGTCACACCAATTATTGCTCGCATTACTTTGTCACTAATTATTCAACTATTTATTTTATCTCATTTCTCTCATGTTTGTTTTTCATTATATTTTTGTGAAGTGAAACATGTCTGAAGATGCACAAGATTCAGTTAAACTTGAAGTTCGTTATGTAGATGTGAAAAAAATGGCTTGGTTCACTGTAAACCCCACCGACAAGTTGGACGAGTTGAAGGCAAAACTTGACGACTTCTTTATCCATATTGGTTCTAATCATAGAACATGTGATGTGATAGTAAATGTGTCAGGCGTAGACTTGGGGGAGGATAAGGAAGAGGACTTCTGGAAGACCGTGTATTATCCACAACTTCTCAAAGATGATAGCGACGTTGATTACATGTTTAGGTTAATGGTTGAG
>Ga0228711_1006749_pt1 | contig 16898 bp, 20 predicted proteins | sample MedpolnodulmetaG_2_FD_177996 | JGI IMG/M metagenome (GOLD analysis project Ga0228711, IMG submission 177996) | Root nodule microbial communities from Medicago polymorpha collected in Santa Monica, California, United States - brown nodules | ecosystem: Host-associated > Plants > Roots > Nodule...
CAACAACAACAACTGGGGAATCAACAACATCAACAACAAGATGCTTATAATAACATGAACCACGTGTATCCACCAACCATGACGTATGGTGAACCATCTTCATCCATGAATTACACGACACCACCGCCGATGCAGCATGACTCCAATCTGGTTGATCCTAAGCCCGTCTACAACGATGGGTACGTCTATAATTGGTGGACCGAGTATCAACTTTAAGCATGTTTTTTATTTCAAAAAGAAAACTTTAGACATGTTTTAATTAATTTATTTTTTATTTGTTGGAGCTCATGAAATTTTGTCTAAGACTAGACAATTTTTCTTGGGTCAGTTAGTATTTATCTTTTATTTTTATGGAGAATGAATCCGAAGTTTGGACTATCCTTTATTTAAATTATTTATGTTCATTTAAGCTTTCCGTTTATTTTATTTTACTAAAATTTTAACTATATGTTGTTTTTCCTTGGAAACCGTTATGTTTTTTTTTGTTTTGTTTTTTACGCAAAAGAAATCGATATACTACTTGGTACATTACGTACATATAGTCACATTTAGACTTAGTTTTCTATGATTTACTTATTGTTCTTCTAGTAAGTTATAACTCACGAGGGGATGGTGTGATGAGGCTCCTCCTCCTTGCCGTCGTTCTCCCTTTAGGATTGTCTCTACCATTCTTCGACATAGATCTCCTAAACTCATATGTCGCCGTCGCAGTGCTTTTGTGCGCCTTCGTTTTATTCGTTCAGTTAGGTTGTTGTTCTTGGTGGTAGGTAGTGGAGATTTGGGTGGTGGAGTTTTGGGTGGTTTTGCTGTTCTTGTGCACCGTCGTGCGTTTTGGATTTGTTTCACGTTTGTCTGTTTAGCCCTTTTTCTTTTTCAAGGTCCGACGTCGTTTTCTTTTGGTTAGTCGCATGGTGTAAGGGTGGTTGCTTTGGTTGTTCTGAACAACACCACCGTATTGTCCTCTCTATATCTGTTTTGGTATGTTTTTTGTCCGGTTTCATCTTTGTTTGGTCCAATGCGCTCCATATCTATATGGTTTGTTTTTAGCTTCACCTTGCAGTCGCGGTTGGCTGCTACGTCGCGACCCCCTCCATTGTTTGGTCGAGAGAAATGGCGGTGACGGGGTGATGGTTTTTGCAGTGATGAAGATGTGGTTTTATATGTTGTTTGGGTGGTTTTATGGTGGCGAAGGGGTGGTGGTGGTTGTGGTGGTGAAGTGTGGTGTTTAGGTGGTTTTGTGATGGTGATATGGTGGTGAAAGGCGGTTGTTTTGTGTTGGTGTTATGGTGGTGAAAGGCAGGGATTTTTGGTTGTGTTGGTTTGTGGTGGTTTCTATGGTGGTGTTGATACTGGGTCTTTTATGTTGGTGCTCGTGGTGGCTGGTGCTGGTTTTTGTGGTGGTGCTTGTGGTGGTTTTTGGTGGTGGTTATGTTTTTTGTGGGTTTTCAAATACTTAGACGGTGTAGTTTGTTTCAAAAATTGAGTTATTTGTTCATTGTGGTTATGGGCGGTGGTATGTGTTTTCTAGGTGGTGATTTACATGGTGTGTAACTGCGCTCAACTGTAGAAGAGAAGCAAAGTGCGGTTGCAGGGTTTTTAGTAGGTTTGATGGTTATTTTAGAGGGGTTTTGCAATGGTTTGACACAGGATTTGTTTCTCCTATTGCGCAAGCGTTTAGACTTTGGTTTTTGGAGATGACTTTTGGGTTTTGGTGTTTAATTTTTATTGGTTTCGGGGGCCTTAGTGGAAGGTATTTTTGGTTTGTTTGTAGAAGTTTGTATTTGATATATGGGTGTTTGTTTGGGTGTTCCGCATATATACGACACACTTTTCCTTTGTATGTTGCTATTTAAGTCTCCTAACCAAGCATTCCTTGTGCTTGCTAGGATTCTTTGCGTTTTGAATAAATTTCATTTTACCTTCTTAAAAAAAAAAACTCGAGTAACGCGCATTCGCTTCATATGAATATTTCCACCCCTTATTTTCAAAGATACTCAGTCTAGGTTACAAAGTTGAATCTAGCCTTGATGTGGTCCAAAAATGGGTCATTTCAAAATTGAAAAAGATATGTCCTTCGTCTTCAACACCAGCATTGCACAAAGGACATTTGGGAGTGTACATGACATGTAACAACATATGACACATATAACCTCAACATTTAGGAGTGTACATGACGATGTAACAACATATGACGCATAAGTAAATAACCTCTCCACAGTGCACACTCGTCTTAGGTGATGAGCTTTAGGAGGTGCAAGCATTCTCCACACATCATTCCAACTACAATCGATGTGGAACTTATCATTATGCGCCAACTCTTCAAGATTAAATTATACCCATAATTTAGATAGAGAAATATTAAAGAGTGCCCTTTAGACATTGGTTAAGAGAACACAAAGAGAAATAATGTGTTGAAAAGTGTTGAATTCAACTTTTAAAAGTTTAAAAATTAATTTCCAATACAAAATTACTATACTACTTTTAGTTTCCTTATCAAGTGCCTAAAGGCACTTGTTAATGACACCCATTATGATTATCAACCCTAATAATTTTATCTTTCGACAATCAGTTGGAAAAGATCACAAATTTTATTAACATCCAATAATCTCTTACCATCCACGATAAATTGATTAACATGTATATTACACACCCACCTTGGTTTTTAGGCAAATGGATCCAACGACCTTGGTTCATACAAAGCACACAAATTACTCCATGATTCTAACATTCTTACCATCACCGGTCCTCCATCTACAACCATGTGAAAACACGTCTAGAATTCTAAAAACTACGCTAAACAAAAATAGGATTATGACAAAGAATAACTACTAGAAAAAAATGAACAACGAGAATATATAGGTTTTAGAAGCTTCTTCACCAAGGAGTCCGGTTTTTTAATAATATTCCATCCTTGCTTGGCCACCATCTTATCAATGATACACATACATAAAATATCTAATAAATATATGTGTGCACCAATGAAATATCTTATACGTATCTGATAATTTTTTTTAAAAATCAAATACTTTTTGGATACGTAACCACGAAGTGTTTGTACACACACGTCATCATTTTTGGAGTATTCAAACTTTGTTTAATGCAAATGATTGTTGAGGGCAGGGGGTGCGAGCATAGTATAGACGTGAGTTCCTCATAATGTTTTTTTTTTGTACAACTAGAAAAACAACAAAAACAAAAAAAACAAAGGAAAATGCTATCTAGAAAAGAAAGTTTCACTCGCATCCGCCAGCAGGAGAAGAGCAATTCTAGCATGGGGGTTGCTCAATAGAAAAGGGCTCATGGCTGCGAACGCCCAACTTTGCTATATAGTCAACACACACATTCCCTTTCCTAAGAGTATACAATAAATGAACTTGCCAATCCCTTGAGATAAGCTCTTGAATATTCCAAACAATTGGGGCATAATGGTGTCAATCATTAACGGTTTCTTAGATTAACTTGATGGTTGACTTCAAGTCTAAATAGCACACTAGGTTTGAGATTCCTAACACCCACGCTAACCGCAAACCATGATACACTGCCAAGTATTCTGTGTGAAGGATATTCGAGAAACCAATATTTCCAACAAAACCACTAATCCAAGCACCATCGCCATTTTGAATCAGTCCTCTAAAACCTAAAATTCCAAGATTCCCAATGCTACTATCATCGACATTTAAAATCATACCTTGACCATTATGGGCATTCCACTTTACCAATCTCGAATTAGGAATCGAAATAGACTTAAGAAAACACTTGGCTAGCAAATTTGCATGATTTACGGTTGTCTCTATGCTCTCTATAATTTATTTAAAAAAACCCCACATATTTTATGTAAATCTATGTATTTCTATCATATTTTTGAAATTGTACAAAATAAATGGTCATTGACTTGCATTTTCATGGTTAATAAAGTTAGACGAAATGGTCAATAAAATTATGTTAAAAAAATAGTTAATAACATACATTTTTTATTCGTAAAAAGAAAATACACACACTTTTGTGGTTAAGCAGGTAATGAAATTAGTTGGTGACACAATTTAATTTTTGTATTATACATTTTTTGTGTTACACACATATTATTTTCATTAAAATATTTTTTTTAGCAATAATAAATTGATTTAAGTGGTAATAGATTTGAACTCATCAAACATGTGGTTAAATATTCGATTTCTTTCTCGTACATACGAAAAGAATCCAGTTGCGAGAAGATAATTCACATTCTGTGTCCCATATGTTGTTCAACGGAAATTAATCGATGTTAAACAACCGCGAAAACTTCGTAAAAAAAAACAAAATGTCTTTTTTTAAAAATAAAATAGAAACCGATCAAAAAGATAATTGTTTTTTGAAGAGAATTACATACGTACAGAAGGTGGCGTTGGGAATGGGGAGTTTTTTCCCACCATAGGAAAGCTCCCCTTTCCAGGACAGCTGTCAATGCAAAACTTGTTTAATAAAATAAAATAAAAACTGAAAATAGTTATTTAATGCTGTTTGGTTTTTCTAGTGTACCTCCCCTTGTTTACTATTGCTTCACCTCATCTCCATTATTTCCAGAAAACTACCTCTTTCATTTCCTTCGACCTTCTCTCCAATAGCTTATTTTTTTCCTTTTACAACAACAAAACTCCTTCTCTCCAACAGCTAAAAATGAAACTCAACATATCCATACGTTAATCCCCATAGTTTTTCAAACTAAAACAACTAAATCCAATCCAAGAGTCTCAATTTACAGCTCACACATATCATTTATTCATTTGGATCTACAGTTTAATAAAATCCAATCCAAGAGTTTTTATAAATTTGATGCATATCAATAAACTCCTTCTCTCAGTTTTCAATCTATTTATTCTATAGAACTTTCTTCTTATTTAAGCAGATCTGATGAAAAATGAAAATGAATTATTTTTGTAGATCTGATGAAAAATGAAAATGAAGGAGGAAGAATGAGAAAAACACCCAATCTCCATGAAAACACCCAAGAATGATCGTAAATAATTAGAAATCGAAATTTTGTGGGAAAAAAATCTGAATTGAAGGGAAGAACAGAAAGGTGAGCATGAAGAAAGAAGAACTCAGATGAATGTTTGGAAGAGAACTTCAAAGCAATCGAATAATTGACATCCTGAAGTGTTCTTCATTTTAATTACCTTATATATATTTTTGTATGGGTTAATAGTGCTTTACTTCCCTGTAATATAGGTCACTTTTGGTTTTGCCCCCTGTAAAAAGAAAGTTTTGGATTCCATCATTGTAAAATCAAGATTCTTCAAAAATGCCCTCTAGGCCATCTGACTCATTAGACTCCCTTATGTGGCGCTGACGTGACACATGACTGTGTATATTATTAACTTTTTTTTTTGTCCTTCCATGTGTATAATTCATTGCCATGTAATTATGTATTTAAAAAAAAAATTAAAAAAAAAATCAGGTTCTTTTCTTCTCCTTTATCTTCCTCCTCATCTTCTTCTTATCCTTTTAGATGTTCTTCATCATCTTCATTGCCTTCAAAACCAAAAAATCCATGAATTCCAAACTTTCTTTTCTAAGAAATCCAAAACATAATTATACATCTTCATCTCTTTCTCCTTTCATCTTCCCCATTATTGTTTTCTCTCCCATTCAATCTCTTCACTAAATCTTGTTATCCCTTCCAATCTATCACTAAATAAGAGAGCTTACTTAAATTGAAAACTCTCATAAATTAACTTGAGCATTTTCTTGAGACCAACAATAAACTTCAGACCAAATTGATAACTAAGAAAAAGTCTTTGTGAAGCTCGGAATTATTTTTATTGGAAAAAAGTTAATCCCGTGATTTTAATATAGTGCCCTCAAAGTATGCAAATGGCACCAAACACTCCTTTCTGGACACGGTTTACCAACAAAAGTTAATTCCATGATTTTAATTTTGGAAGTCAACAACAACAACATGAACAACAACAAATTCTGGAAAAATTTAATTATGGAAACCAAATATGGAAGAACAACAACATCTATCCCCTTTTCCATCGAACAACAACAACAAATTCCATCAGCAAATTATGGAAACCAAATCTGACCCATTTTTAATCTCAAAATCAAAGAAGCATAAACCAAATTTGACCCATTTTTAATCTCAAAGTCAAATAAGCATAAACCATGTTTGGTAGTTGTTGTTGATCATTGGGAGGAAGAGAAGAGGAAAAGAAGATGGAAATATGAGATGAGGAAGAGAAGAGGAATAGAAGACAGACGAGAGAAAAGAAGAAGAGGAATGATGGAGAGATTTTTTTTTTTAATCTTTATTTATTTTTTAAAATAATTTTGTTTTAATGAATTTAATTATTATTTAAAATATGGGGAAAATGCCAAGTGTACCAAAAATTTGAAAAAAAATTAATTAATTATACAGTCATTGTGCCATGTAAGCAAAATCTGTTGAGTCAGGGTCTATTTTTGAAGAATCTTAATTTTATAGGGATGGAATCAAAAACTTTTTTTTACAAGGGGCAAAACCAAAAATGACCTATATTACAGGAGATAAAATACTATTAACCCTTTTTGTATTAATTAAAAGAGAAGTTCTAAAGTATTCTTGATTTGATTTTAAAAGTGATTTTAATTGATAAGATATTATTTTATTTTTTTACATAATGAGAGATTATGGGTTAACGTTATTAATAATAAATATATGCTTCAAGAAGTAAAAATCTGTCACTTATTAATAACAAATTTATTTTATGTCACACAAAATGATCCACGTAACTTTTTTTCATGTCACGAAAATGATCCATATAAATTTATTTAATGTCTCACAAAATAGTACATATAAATTTATTTTATTTACATTAGTGATCATTTTTATCTAACTTTAACAACTGATTAATTGCATATTCCTTTCCTAATTCAAATTAACATGGAATGATTAAAATGAGTGAAAAACGTCCGGCGTAATTTTTTTTTCAAATGCCCATGATTTAATAAAAAAACCAATATATCAAACAAATGAAAAATGTTATTTAATCATATAGTGGGGTCCACGTTTTTGTCTCACAATACTCAACAAAAAGTAACAACAAGTATTAGGTCATTGATCCTAGCCATCCAAATAAAATACTATTATATCTATGGTTGTTTTCCATAGTGGGAAAAAACTTCCATTTTCCATACTAAACCCCACCCGTACATAAGTGTCCGTATTTGGTGTTCCGATGAGGAATGCTAGCAACACTCTCTTTTGAGCACTCTCTCTAGGACTCACTCTTTTATTAGGTGAAATCAATGTGGGACCTACACTTTGGAAATGGAACCCACATATGGTGGTGGGATATACAATGATTTTACCCAATAAAAAAGTGAGTGCTAGAGAGAGTGCTCAAAAGAAAGTGTTGCTGGTATTGCTAGTGTTCCAATAACATCAAGAAGGCAAACACAAAAGCACTTCTTCCCCAGCACACATTTCCTATCCAAAAAGAGGTGAATGGAAAACCCCATTGGCAGAATCCTTCAACATTGGCTAGTCTACCATCCAAAAATTCTAAATTTCACATGGAACCCTCCTCACACTCCAGCCTCATCCCTTTTGTTCCTCTCTCTTTCCATAGCCTTTTATCTCTCCCTCACTCTCCTTCTCCTCTTCCCTCTCCCACCCATCCCACCTCACTTCCTCAAACCCTTCACCGCACTCCACAACCTCATCCTCTCCATCCTCTCCCTCATTATGGCTATTGGCACCTCCCTCACCATCCTAACCCACACCCCCAACCTCCGCTCCACCATCTGCTTCCCTCCTCATACCCCTCCAAATGGTCCCCTCTTCTTTTGGGCCTACATCTTCTACCTCTCAAAATATCTTGAATTCATAGACACTCTCTTCATCATCCTCTCAAGATCCATCAAACGTCTCTCATTCCTCCACGTGTACCATCATTCAACCGTCCCGATCATGTGTTATCTATGGCTTAATTCTTCTCAATCACTCTTCCCTATTGCACTTCTTACCAACTCATCCGTCCACGTCATCATGTACTCTTACTACTTTCTCACCACCGTTGGAATCCGACCGCCGTGGAAACGCGTTGTTACCGACTGCCAGATTGTTCAGTTCGTGTTCAGCTTCGCTGTCTCCGGTCTCATGCTTTATTATCACTTCGGATCCGGTGGTGGTGGATGCTCTGGGATGAAGGCTTGGTGCTTCAATGCTGTTTTTAATGCTTCTCTTTTGGCTCTTTTTCTTGATTTTCATCTCAAGAGTTATGCTAATTCTAAGAAGAAGAAACGTATTACTGATAAAGATTCGTGACGTTCATGTCATTATGATCCTCACTCTTTCTCCTTGGTTGTTGTTGATCTTTAATAACATGTAAGGAATTGGCATTGCTATCTATTTGTTTTTTACAACTTTGTTGTTCAACAATCATACAATGCTCAACTATTTGATTGTTTTTTTACTTATGTTTTCATCATTTTGGTCTTTGTACGGACAATAGTTTCTGAGTGTTGGATAATTTGATATATGAAATTACTAGAAAAAATATCCATGGAAGATGTTGTAGTTTCGCTTCATTCGAATACTGCAGTGACACTGATTTACAAACTTAGGAATAATTTGATTCCTAAGTCTGTTTTCACACGATACTAAACCTTGAACTTAGCCGTTATTTGTCGCCTTGTCTTGTTAAACACATTTTAAAATTAATTTTTTTTATTAAAAAAGCACTTATACCAAAACCGGTCTACTGAAACAACAAATTTGTGTCTAAACAACACAAGAAGTGTCTTTATCATTCATCACTTCAACATTTTATTCTTTATTAGTACTTTATTAACCATGAAAACAACAACAAAGTAGATGCTTATACTTAATAATTAAGCATACACTCTACGGATACATATCCCTCTCTATCTCACACACATATAGTGTGATGAGATCTATGGAGCATTGGTGAAGTCAAAGAGATCAGAACACTTCATTCCATGGGAGTTCAAGGAATTAGTAAACCCAAGCCTTGACCTTGCAAGATCAAACATCATCATATTTTCTTCCAATTGACGACTTCCAATAGTAATAGCAGCTTTAGGATGCAACCCACCATTCACAAATGCCAAACAAGAAACCCCATTTCGTGGCTGCACCATCAAGTTTTCACCAGAGATTCTCCAAACAACATCAGGCCTATCCATCACAAACTCAACACTAAGAGCTTGGTTAATCCTCTTGGAATCAAAACACATACCAAACGGTCCAACAGCATTCACTTGTGCTTGCCTTGGATACTGCTTAGCAAATACTTGTGTAAACGCCTCAAAGAGAGAGTGTTGGAGAATTGTATAAGGAATTGAAGTGCTAATCAATGTTCCTCCCATAACACCTTCTGGATATGATGATAACATAGGTGCACTCACTGGAACCACAGTGTGCTGATTAAGTCTTATGGAAGTAACATGTATACGGTACTCTCCTTGTTGTGTAATTGTCAATGGGGTGTAAACCAAATTATTGAAAAGATTAGGGTTGTTTTTGTTATTATAATTATTGCCCTGACCAAAATGCATGTTATTTGGTGCATCCCCAAAGAGTATAGCTCCGTTTGAATTTGGGTAACGAGAGAGACACATGGTGAATTGGCGTTTGAGTCCAAAATGGGATGAGAGTTGATTTTGCAGTGAAATGGGTGAATGGGCTAACCCAGCAACGCCTTGAACGTTATTGGGCAAGCCCTTTTGGGCCAAAAAGGAAGGAGCGCAAGAGAAGAGGAACTGAGGGATTGTAACCATTGGGCCGGGCTTAGGCCCGTTAATGGCGTAGATAGCGAGGACATCTTGAGCCAGTTCACCCATAGCGGCTTGTTGAGTGACCGGGTTTGCGGACATAAGCCCACAGGTGTTGTTATGGCAACCGGGTCTGAAAGAAGAGACACACGTGTGACATGTGTGAGCATTGGCTCTGGAGCATTGAGTTGAATGGCAGTAGGGTGCTTGGTATGTTGAGGATGCGTAGTGTTGTTCACAGTTGACCCATAAGTGTTTACCATTGAGGTCAAGGAGGACTGGGACTTGCATTAATGGGGTTCTTTTGTGGATGTTGGCCCAATGGAGTCCAGTTGAAGCATCTTGTTGAACTGGTAGAACCAATAGATTTGGTTTTGGATTGGAGTTTGGTTGTTGTTGGTGGCGAGATGAGACTAAAAGGAAAGAGCAAAAGAGAGAAACGAGTAGAAAATGAAGGATGGAAATAGAAGCCATGTTGGTGTGTATAGAAAGATGTGTTGAGTTGATCAAGTTAGTAAATTACAGTATATATAGAGAGGGACCGTTTTTGATAAGCGGCAGAGATTGTGACATTATTTTGGAAGTGTTTGATGGCTATTAATTTCCAGAATAATGTTGGGATGGATTGATGAACTTGAGATTAATAAGAAAACAAACTGTTGGTGAGTGTGAGGGAGTTGAGGGTTACTTGGCAGCTAAGAGGAAAAGCTTAGTTGCATGGTGTGCAGTTTTCATTTGTTTTATGTAATGTAAAGGAAACGTGTGGAGTTTGTGCATTTAGTTTGGCATGGATTTTTGCCTCGGGACCCCTGGATGAACTGTATCAATCATTGTCCCTGACACATTGTTTTGAGACAATTCTGAATCAGCAAGCTGTAGTTTGTATTAACACACAACAAGTTCAAAACAGAGGGAATGTCATAAATAAGATCGTATACATACGGGTACGCTAGTAAGAGAAACGAGAACATATAATCAATTTTATCCATCCGATTGCAATTCATTAAAATTAACGGTTATGTTATATTTTTAATTAAAAGACGTTTGTGATCTAAAATTAATTGTTTTGTTGAGATCTATACCGTTGGGTCTTGATTGCCACCATATCTTAAATAAGATCGTATACATACGGGTACGCTAGTACGAGAAACAAGAACATATAATCAATTATATCCATCCGATCGCAATTCATTAAAATTAACGGTTATGTTATATTTTTAATTAAAAGACGTTTGTGATCTAAAATTAATTGTTTTGTTGAGATCTATACCGTCGGGTCTTGATTGCCACCATATCTTAGCTTGGATGGGAATACGACAGGCTTCTTTTCCCCAAGAACGTGTGATGATTGCTGGGTCAGTGAGGAGAGCGTGAAGGACCGCCCACACATCGAGGCTAGAACCACACAAGGAAGAGAGACGCCACACTCTTACCCAAAACCTTAAGGCAATGAGTTTATGAGTCCTCTTACTTATAAGGTGTTCAACCTTTAGTCTTTTATCCGATGTGGAACATATAACCCACACTTGTACATAAAAGCAATAATCCTATCCATTGTTGCCCTATCTTTCTAACTAAATACTACGTTCTTGAAAAACATCTCTTTTCTAACAATGGTAACTTGATCATCTCTTTCTACATGCCTTTCCTCGTCACCACCCTATATATCTCTTTAAAGATGCTTTGTTCCTAAAAATAGTCTATATGTATCTACTATCTATATATCAAAATATTAGAACTTTCAGAACTTTGTTATTATTCTGTTATGGTTATTTTATTAGGCAGCAGCTGTTCCTGAAAACATTTGAGACTTTTTATCCAATTGTTATATTCATGATTATTCTATTTGCCTATGCTTCTTAGTCATGACATGTCTGCTTTTTCAACATTTGAAGGTGATCTTTGATAGGTTCGCAAGTGTACGGAAATATCTGTTTTAGTATAAAAGGTTGTCGAATCCACAAAGACCAATGTCAAGTACCGTAATTAATTGTTACGTTGTTTATCTAAGGCGATAGTAAACGATAAGGGGTGAAAAACTTAAGGGAATTGAACTGTTCTATTTAGTTAATAAACTAGTGCCCGAAATATAGCTTATGTCGACCGTTGATATCAGCTGAGTAGCGTTCATTTTTATAGTAGGAAAATATTTTCGTTCGTAAAAAGGATTAAATTAAAAAGTGGTCGCCTCGCTTTCACGATCACGACGTAGAATTTTGACCTTATAATCTATTCGACCGCTTTCGCGTGTACGTCTTATACGTCAAAATTCCTTTGGTTTCAAGATAATCAAGTTTTGTTTGAAAAGTTATTTTTAGTATAATTTTAATTTAAAGAAATCAGTATGCTTTCGCAATACTGACTCCGCATTTTAAACTCACAGTCATCAGCTTTCGCGTGTACGACTTAGCGTTTAAAATAGCGTTTTTGAAAATTAAGAATGTCAAAATTACTTTAAGAAAGCGCTATCACAGAGTTACTAAAATAATTCCTGATTATTCTACAGACAGATACGAGTTTCGTTCTTTCGATACGAAACAGATATTGTGCTTTTCAGTTTTCACTGTAAAAATTCATCGTTAAAAATCAGAATATTCAAGCATAAAAATAATTCCTGCTATAAACTTCAATCATACTTTTCAGCTGAACATCATTGGTACGACAGTTTCTACATTCCGGTCACTTCTAAAAATCTACTCAGACATACTAATTATAATAAACATACTTTCCTTTATAATATTCATCATCATTGCAACAACGGAAAATTAAAACAAACAAACTATGAATCAATTGTAAACAAAGTGTACGGAACCTGTTAATGGATGGAAACTAGATGTAAATGGAGAAAACCACGTCAACAGGAATCAGCTATGGTCCAAGAAATCAGCATAAATATGGCAGCAGCAGTAACAATTCCAAATTGGAATTGAAGTAAACGAGTGCAGCAGAAGTGAAATAAAAATAAAGGGAGCAGCTCACACAACACAGTACTAAATCAATTGAATTGAAAAGTAATGATTATTGAATTGATATTGCAATGTAACAAGGTTCCTTTTGTGACAGGTTTGAATCAAATAGAAACTAAAATGCAGATTACAAAAAATGCTTTTGTATAACTAATGGTTGCCTAAACTCTTTAACCCTTGCCTTCTCCTCCTTGGACCTATTTATAAGCCAAGCTTCTTTAACAACGTGCTCTGGTTGTGTGTCTCTGCAGGTGGGGAGAGTGGGAGAAAAACTTGGAAAAACCGTTTCTGGAAGGGGAGACTGATTCTCCCGAACCCGTGACGGGCGTCACAGGGTGTGACGGTCTGGGACGCTGGTGACGGCCAGGTCGAGTTGAAGGGTGACGGTCAGCCCGTCACAGGGTGTGACAACCGTCACCTTGAAGCTGAATTCTTCAGGACTTGTTCCTTTCTTCGTTTTCTCGCCGAATTTCGCCGTTTCTGTGCATGGAGGCCTCTATTGCTGTGTACCTGAAACATAGCCATACAATCCAGCATAACATAGACAAAACAAGAGAATTTAGGCCTAAACTACACACAAAACGAGCTGAAATGATGTTGTGTTTTACATGTTATCAATCTCTATGCATATTTGGTATAAGTTGTCACCTATTGACAATCTCCGTGCAAGCTTTCATGGAAACAAATATGAAAGTGTGTTAATGTTCATTTATAGTAGTAACAACAGCAATATTTTGAAGGCTTAATTGCACTTTTGGCCCCCTATGTTTTAAGAAGTTGCGATTTTGGCCCCCTAACTAATTAAAATACAAAACGGCCCCCTATGTATTGGATCTTTGACAGTTTTGGCCCCCTAGACCAATTTTGACTTGGTCAACGCTGACGTGACACTTCAAAGCAATGCACACGTGACGAATTTGAAGTGTCACGTCAGCGTTGACCGAGTCAAAATTGGTCTAGGGGGCCCAAACTGTCAACGATCCAATACATAGGGAGTTGTTTTGTATTTTAATTAGTTAGGGGGCCAAAATCGCAACTTCTTAAAACATAGGGGGTCAAAAGTGCAATTAAGTCTATTTTGAACTTATATTTTTAATTCTATGATGGTAAATAAACTTTTGCTACTATTAATCTTACGAGCTTTTATTTTGTTATATGTAATCTGAGTACATTAACAAAGTAGTTTGTTTTTAACAGGTAAATGTATGGATATTTTTTGTTTTTAATGACAAATGTTAGTATGCTAATTGTTATGTTAGTTTTTTCTTCTTGTCAGGACTTTAACCTTGAACCTCCATCTCATTATTATGACAACTATTTGATACATTTAAAAATGATGAGTTTTTTTTACAAAAGATATGTACACAATGTTGGATTTTGCAGCAGTGTTTTTCCACTTGATGATATAACAAATAGAGCCAAATTGATGTTTTTTTTTATGTAGTATATTATGTTTTCAAATATCTCAATAGACACAATTAGTTGTAGCAGGTGGACAAACATGCTGCTGTCATCAACAAAATTGTTAATTCTATTAAGTTTCCTCCTACGGAATTCAATCATGTTTGTGTCAGCTTAATTTCAAAGTATGATTTTGTCATGCGAAAAATTAGTTTCTGCTAAACTGAAGCACAATTGGTTGAAGCTAATTAGAATCATAAGTAACCCACCAAACAACGTCCCATGAAAGAATAAGTGACGATTTTCACATTTCATTAACAATATGAAACTTAGTTACAATTAGAAAAATGTTGAATTTTGAGCCTACCTTTGGTGACTTGAACAACAGGAGTGTTCATTAAATTGGATTTACCTAAACCCACTAAATATTAATTCAAATCAAAACCATAGAATTGTTTTGGAATAGTATGCATAATAGCTCACGAATACTCTAATAAATAGCCAAATTCGAGAATGCAGGAAAGATTCAAGTATCCAAGTGAAATCTACATTTGAAATTAGCCAACGAAATTATACAACTTTATCTTAAATCAGTATAAAAAATAATCATATCACCAAATCACAATAAGGTATACATGAGTAACATGACACATGGCAAAATGCCAAAATAAACCAAAATTCACAAATCTTTATGTAGACACGAGTAATATGCTGAGTACAGGCTAAATCCACGTGTCTGTCTTCCAATAAGAGAAACAGCAATTCGCCACATTCTGTTGGTTCTTTTGATATAATCCAAATATACAGCCAGCATTTGTAACAATCCACATGAATAATAGCCAAATGCAAAATGATTTAATGAATGATTCAATGAATGCAAAATGATTTTGACCTAAGAAACCGAATGGCTTCAAAACAAAAATGTATAACGTGACTATGAAGTAATCTTTCTCATCCTGGGTCAACAATATCAAATGACTTTTGAGAATAGAAAAGCAAATATGGGTAGAAAGATAAAGTAATAGGATGATAAACAGTCGAGGGATACACAGTGAGGTAATGAAAAAAATGATGCATGATTAATAGTCACAAGAAGGAAGAGAATATCTCAAAACAAAGCACTTGGGTGGTGCAGATGAAAACCCACGACCAGTTAAAAAACTTTTTTAGCACAGGTCAGGTTTACCTACTTCAAACTCAACATCCAAACCTGTCTAAGAGTATAGTAGTTTCTTATTTACCTTCCACTAGTGGCTCAGTCATTTAACTTACACTCCTCGTGAAGATCTAAACCCATGTTTGTAATGTTATCGCTAACTTCACTAACTTCTTCTTGTCGAAAGTACTGGACTTAATGGTGATCATGCAAAAGTCAGCGATGCATTCTTGAAAGTATTGGACTCAATGGTGATAATGCAAAGGTAAGAGATGTATTGGAGATTATGCAAGAGTTAGTGATAACTTGAAGACCTTCAAACAGATAACTTGAAGGTATTGGTCTAAAATGGTGCTCATGCAATGCATTTTTTAAAGTATCGGACTCAATGGTGATAATGCAAAGGTGAGAGATGCATTAGAGATGATGATGCAAGAGTTAGTGATAACTTGAAGACCTTGAAACAGATATCTTTTGCTGTCTGACCATGGAGACAATTTGACACATGCAATCCCACGACCCGCCTCGACAAACCCAAATGCATGCAAGTAGTTTATGATAAAGGATATGCTATAACTAAGACGAACCTCAAACAGATATAGCACGATCGATAGCAACTTGGCCGACATAGCATATTTTTTAATCATATGATTGTCTGAGGTCAAACATTCATTTAAAAATTCTCTGCTTGATGAAAACTGTTGTATTAAAGATCCGGCAATGCTTCCAAGTGTATCAGCAAGATCTCCAAGGACTCCAATAGCTGTTATTATTGTAAAGGATAATGAAGATTCATCAATTAATGAATCAAATCAAGACAAATCAAACAAACCATTAGAAAGTAATTTGTCATAATGCATTGCATTGATACATGAAGTGAAGACAAATAATATTTATAAAAGCTCCTAGTGATATTTCCTGATATACATATATTAGTATTATTACCGTTGGGTTATGTCAAACCAAAATATTGAATAAAGGCTCTCATTGATATGGCCTTAAATATATATAGCCGTTGGTAATAATTATTATAAAGGCACCTAGTATTGCCTTATATATTATTAGTACCGTTGGTTACAAATATATAAATTGTAACTGTTGAGGCAAAATCCCTAATTAATTTTAAAGATAACAAACCTTGATAATTAAGGAATTAATGGACTTTGATTAATTCTTTGGTATTTAACTTGTGCTCTTAAGTGTTTTACTAAGACAGGAACAGGTTTAAAATCATACCAAGATATAAGAAATCAAAGGACATTGAATTCATGAACTAACTCTGAAGATCAGAAAGTTAGTTCAGAATGTTGATCAGTGAGTTGATCAGAACGTTCTGATGACATCAGAATCTGCACATCAGAATCTGTTTTCAGAATCTGTCTTCAGAAGCACTACTTCAGAAGCTTCACTTCAGAAGCACTACTTCAGAAGCACACTTCAGAAGCTTCACTTCAGAAGCACTACTTCAGAAGCTTCACTTCAAAAGCACACGTCAGAAGCACTCTTCAGAAGCACTCTTCAGTTATTGATTACTATTCTGATGGTGGTACAAAAAGGTGTTCATAAGCAAACCCAGAATCATCAAGAACATGAAGAACATGCAAGTACACATGACATAA
>Ga0228711_1006750_pt1 | contig 16898 bp, 9 predicted proteins | sample MedpolnodulmetaG_2_FD_177996 | JGI IMG/M metagenome (GOLD analysis project Ga0228711, IMG submission 177996) | Root nodule microbial communities from Medicago polymorpha collected in Santa Monica, California, United States - brown nodules | ecosystem: Host-associated > Plants > Roots > Nodule...
GCACACCAAAAATCAACATCAATCAACATAATTCATATTAAAATCATATAAAAGACTCTAAAATAAATCAAAATAAATAATAACAACTAGGGCGTTACAACAACAACAATAGTACCACTCAACACCATCTATTTGATGTTGCTGCCAATTTCTCAACACTCTTATTTCATAGCTTAATCAAAATCTTCATTCAATTCAATTTCAATTAGCTCAACAATGCTTTCATAATGCTTCTTAATCCATTCAACTCAATTTAATCCATGGACATTCTCAATGTTCCAAACCTCGAAACCATTACTTTCCCATTTTTTATGCAACCCCAAAAAAACTCTATACCCATCAAGCTGTAACACCCCATTTCACAAAAACACATTTTCTTTCTACCTAACATCTTCCACAAAAACCCCAAATAATGTTTTGTTGAATGAATTGGAGAATTGGGTTGATAAGTAAATGGAAGGTATTGGTTTTTGCTTTATTGGTTATGTTCCTATGTTTACCGTTTATCAAGATTCATTTGGTGGTAATAAGAGGATTTTGCTTGTTTAAGACAATTTTGAGAAGACTTAGGGTTCAGAGAAGTGGAATGAAATGAGAAAATGGTGAGAAGAGTAAAAGGGAAAAAAACTGAAAAGTGAAACCTTTTATTTCAATTCGATCCTTGTACACGTGTGAAACATTTTCTTTCAATTTGGTCCTTGCACACGTGGACAATACAACTCAACAGCCAGCATCACACGACATTCTCCCTAATGACAAGATTTGACGGAGGGATCAATTTGATTGATGTTTGTAAAATTCAGGGACCTATTTGTTGGGTATTTGTATTGGCTGCATTGTTGCTAAAACAGATATCCTTGTTTGTGTTGTTGGAATCAATGTTCCAACATGTGGTTAGGCATCTCTGCAAGATGTTGGACACGATGTTCCAACATCCTGGCACGGTTCAGTGTGCTTGGGTTCATGCCTATTTGTACGTGCGCCCTTCGTTGTTTAAGGAAACAATATTTCCTTATCTTCTTGACCAAGCAACGCGCATATCTTAATAGAAACTGTGGAATATTTCTAAAGTAGCATTTATATTTTAGGAAATATTAGTTAGTAATTGGTTGGAACGCCTCTATTGGATGGGTCAAACTATGATTATTGGAAATCACGTATGAGTGCTTTTCTTAAGTCAATTGACAGCAGAACATGGAAAGCAGTTATGAAAGGTTGGGAACATCCTGTGGCACTTGATACAAATGGTAACAAGACAACTGTCTTGAAACCAGAAGAAGAATAGACTGCTGCTGAAGACGAACTTGCTCTTGGAAATTCCAAAGCATTGAATGCACTGCTCAATGGTGTAGACAAGAACATGTTCAGACTGATTAAACAATGTACTGTGGCTAAGGATGCTTGGGAGATTCTCAAAACAGCACATGAAGGCACAACTAAAGTAAAAAGTGCAAAACTTCAACTTCTTACCACAAAATTTGAGGATGCTGGAGGATGAAAGCATACAAGACTATTACCTAAACATTCTTGACATTGCCAATGCTTTTGACTCACTTGGAGAAAAAATCTCTGATGAAAAACTTGTGAAAAAAATTCTAAGATCTCTTTCTAAGAGGTTTGACATGAAGGTAACTGCTATTGAGGAAGCTCATGATATCTCTGGTATGAAAGTTGATGAACTTGTTGGCTCACTTCAAAATTTTGAACTAGTTATTAACAACAAAACTGAGAAGAAAGACAAAAGTGTTGCTTTTACTTCTAATACTGAAAATGATGTGGTACTAGGAGATAGTGTGAGTGATGAAGACCTATCAGAGAATCTTGTCATGCTTGGAAAACTATTTAACAAAATCTTGAAGCATGTAAACAAGAGACCCAGGCCAAATGGGTAAAACATCAGATTCAACAATGATCTACAAACCAGTAAAGAGAAGAAGGTTAGATCAGATGAGAATTATAATCTATACAAGGGGGTCCAATGTCATGAATGTGAAGGGTATGGTCACATTAGACCAGAATGTGCAACTTTTCTCAAAAAACAAAAGAAAAGCTTAACTATTTCTTGGTCTAAGGATGATGAATCTGAAAAAGATATGGAAAATGAATTTACCAAACATGTTGCTGCTCTATCTGGAAGAGTTTTATCTGATGATGAATCTTGTGATGAAGATTTAGCTTATGATGAATTAGCTGTTACTTATAAAAAACTGAATGACAGAAACACAGACACCTGCAAACAGCTTGAGGAGCAAAAAAACATCACCAATCAATTGGAGGAAGAAAAGATTGGTCATCTAGCAAAAATCTTTGAGCTCAATAATGAGGTAAATCAGCTGAACTCTCAACTTAATCATGTTATGAAGCAAGTAAAAATGATGACCACTGGGACTGATGTTCTGGATGAGATTCTGGAAGGGCAAATTCAAGGAAAATCAAATGGGATTAGGTTCACCTCTAAACATCCAAACCAGAACTAGCAAACCAAGACTTTTGCTCAGGCCCTAATAGAATATGTGATGGTTAAAAAGAAGAAACCTGTCAAGAATATAAATTTTGTAGCTTCCATTGGAACAAATGACCCAACTGTAAGCAAAGGTATGTTACAACATCCTAAGGAACATTAGGTACCTAAAGTTAGAAAGATATCTTCTACTAGGATATGTCATTTTTGTAAGAATAAGGGGCGCATAAGAAATTTCTGCTATAAGTTGTATGGATTTCCACAACAACTCCATCAAAAGGCACAAAAGCCAAAAATGATAAGATTCAAGAAAATGTGGAAACCAAAGGTTGATAATGTAGGATTGATGGCTTACATCTCTCCTAGAACTCCTTCTAAGGGGGGATTGTACTTTGACAGTGGATGCTCTAGACACATGATTGGATGTAAAAATCTTCTTGATGTTGAGAAGAGTTGTACCAATAATAGTGTCACATTTGGAAATGGGAAAAAGGGTAAGATCCTAGGTACAGGATATTTGATCAATAATGAATCTCCAAAGCTTGACAATGTTCTATGGGTAAGAGGTCTAACGTCAAATTTGATTAGTATAAGTCAGCTGTGTGAACAAGGGATGAATGTGAATTTCACGAATTCAGAATGTCTGGTAACCAATGAGAATGGTGAAATTCTCATGGTAGGCATTAAAGCTGAAGAAAAATGCTTCAAGTGGGTCCCACATCTAAAAGGTGAAAATGTACAGCAAACCAGGATGTTGCAGGCAATGTTGAAACATCAACAAAACTCTGAAGAACATGACCTCTCTGAGTTCAGCAATATAGATGATTGGTGAAGGAGCTCAAGAATGAATTCATTCTTGATAAATGATCAGATCTGGTCCCAACATTTCTCTTCTAATCTTATGAGAAAGGAATGGATGGATACTGAAGACCGTCTTGTAGACACTCTTATAGGAATGTTTGATATGAAGCCGTTTGAGAATCTTAAGGATAAATTAGGTATTTCTCAGATTAAGAAGTTATAGCAGTTATCTCGCCTCTCATTGGTGCACGTTAATTCAGGAAGTTTCTTTCAAACCCTCACTCAACCTCAATCTCAACACAGTCATCCATCTCTAACCCCTACTCACGTTCCTTCTTTATCTGAACTTCCAAAAACCGTTCACATTCACACTCTTGCAATCAAACACCATCATCTTCCTCTCTTCACCAAACAGTATCAACAACATAACATCACCATGAAGTTCAAAAAGGACATCTCTCCTATGATCAACAGGGACCAGAAAGCTCCATTCCCGAAATGGTTGAACCCATCACAGTGGTTTCGTCTCCAAAATCTAAGAAGGCAATCACAAAAAGAAGAAAAAGGCTCCTAAGATAAAAAAAAAAAAGGGTGAATCAAAGACACCGTTAAGCATGGTTGATCTATACGAAAAGAAAAATCCCTTCGTATCCACCGTAGTCGAACCAAGTTATGGAATCTCTGCAAAAGATCTCAAGAATGCAGAAGCTGGAGAAAATCCTGAGATTGCTTCCGATGTTGCAACTTCCACTGCTGAAAAAGGTACCCCTGATGAAACCCTACCCTCTGTTGTTTCTGAATCTGGTAGAAAACTAGAGCTAGAAGACTTGAACGCAGCAATAGATAGTACTGAAGTTATGGATGTCGATAACCCTAATCTAGATGAAGAGAATGTGATAAATGACCTTGATCAAACTTCTCCTAAGAAGAGTGATGATCAAAAGGGTGTTGGACCAGATGTTGGAACATATTTGGATCAATAGGAGAAATAGGATAAGAATACTGGTACCCTTGTTGAAGATGAGTCAGAAGTTAAAACTACTGCTGAGAAGGAAGCCCCTTCCAATGACACTGCTGTAAACTCTATCTCTGAAAATGAGAAACTAACTGAAGAATAATCTGATCCTGAGGAAGTCCAGGCTGATGAAAAAGAAAAGAATGTAATAGATGTAGAAGAAATGGATTCTGACATCCCACTTGTGCAGAGTATTGGAGAAGGTCCTGCCAAAAGATTGAGAAGTAGCAAAGGCAAAGTTGTTCCCTCTGTTAATGAGACTCCCAAGAAAAGTGATTGTAGTGTGATTTCTAAAGTGCTATAGGGATTGTAGTGTGATTTCTTTCAAGGATCTTGGTTGGGAATCAAGGATCCAAAGTGAATAGAGTGATTTCTTTCCACCTCCAAGGGTATTGGGGGTTCGTTCTAATCTTCTCAAGTTCAAGGGGATCCAAGCTCCGGAGATAGCAAAGAAGAGTTCTAGGTGAAGAGCTTCAAGGATTGCATGGGTGTTTCAGGATTCGAAGACTTGGAGAATCACCAATTTCAAGGTTTAATTGAAGATTGGGGTTTGTGGTTGCATATGAATTGAAGATTAGGGTTAGTTGAGGGAATTCTTGTAATCACAACATTTGTAATCAAATTCAACAATAGTGGAAGTCCTTGATATACACGTTTTCTAACAAGAAGAGTAGACGTACCCTGAAGCAAGTGTTAAGAGGAATCCTCATGTGTGTATGTCAAAATCCTTTTTCTAGCTATTTGAATCGATTTAAATAAGTCTCGAATCATATCACTCTGAATTGATTCAAAATAGTTTGAATCGTATCATAAAAATTCTCTAACCTTGGTTGAATCGAGTCAAATTATTTTGAATCGTATCACTCTTAATCGATTCAAAACAGTTTGAATCGTATCATAAAAACTCTCCGACCATGGTTGAATCGAGTCAAATTATATAGAATCGTGTCAATCTTCATCTGGGACTGTCTGATTCGATTCATATCTTGTCCGATACGTATCAATCTTCATAGCCTTCAGACTTGTCTTTTAGCTGCCTGAATCGATTCACACAATTAGTGAGTTGATTCAACATGTTTTTGGCCAAAATTTTTGCCTCGACACCCTTTTCTATATATAGTCACTTCCTCGTAACACCCAAAGTATTGAATCAGTTGCATCTATTCTCTCTAGAGTCTCTACACCTCATTGTTCATATATTCTTCAAGATTAAACACATTTTCTTTGATTGGGTTAATCAAGGTTCTAAAGTGAAATGAATAATCTCATTCCACCTCCAAAGGTCTTGGGGGTTCTTTCTAAAGTTCTTATGTTAAAGGGGATCTAATTGTCGGACGGGGAATCGAAGAGTTCGAGTGAAGAACCTGAAGGATTGCACGGATAACTGGAGATTCGAATACATCAAGAAGCATCAATTTCAAAAGATTTTGAAGATTGGGGGAGTGATTGCATAGGAATTGAAGAACCAGGGTAGTTTCAAAGAATTGATATACTCACATTGTAATCAAACATTCAATATTCTAGTGGAAGTCCTTGGTGGAGGTGTTTTCCATCAAGAAGAGTAGACGTAGCCCGAAGCGAGGACGAAAGGGTGAACTACTATAAATCTCGGTGTTTTCTCTCTTTTCTATCCTCTTTAATTTTGATTAATTGTGTATTTGAAGCTTGATAAATTGATGGTGTAGAAATTAAGTGTGTTCTAGGTTTAACCCTTTAAACTTGATTTTGATTTGTCTCACATTACTATAAGATCGTTTTGATTCATTGACAATTTATCAAACACTTAGAAAATTATGTTAATTAGTATAATTGATTAATGGTTTCTAGGTTTGGTTTGAGATTGTGCTTGTTTTGTATCTTGTGTGAATTGTATTATGATTACTTAAAATCTCTCAATTTAAAGTTAATCTTAGCTTGAACATAGTCTTGTTATTTTTTATCATTGTTATTAAACCTTGCATAATCCGATAAGTCATGTTTTCCTTTACTAAAAACGATTTTGCTACAAACTCGATTTAAATTTTAAAATGATATTCACTCCCCTTTAGCGCGTATTACATTGTCATGCCGACCAACACTGAAACCCGTAGGAACTCTGGTGTAAAGGTTGCAACTGATAGCTGGAGGGCAATGAACTCTTACCTCTGAGAGAGTAAGACCCCACAGGTACCTACATGTGTGATCAACCGGTGCAACTTGAGCTGGTAGGTAGTACAACCCTACGAACTTATCACTTAGATAGAAAACACTAAAAGCAGAATAAGATTTGACTGTTACGTATATCCAATAATAAATAGAAGGGATTTGAATAATCTTAACCGCCGATAACATTCTGCAATCAAAACAGGTAAACTTTGCTCTGTTTCAAATAGATTAAATTGCAAAACTCTAAACCCTTTATCTTTATTTATTTTTATTTTTCCCAAATAAGTAACGCGGATTGCCTAGTTGGAGCAACAATCCCCGTAGATACGATACTCTACTGACTCTTTATTACTTGGTAAACAATTTGGTACACTTGCATAAATCCAACAATCAGTATTGGAAAATACAAAACGAGTGTTTTTCCTTTTATCTGATGCTTATTCACACGCAATGCGGAAATGAGTAATATTCCTCACCTTCAATTTCTATTAGAATTTCTTAGTATCCTTATTTGAACAAATCAACTTTTGGTTTGTTATGAACACCTAGATCAACTTTTAGTTGACGTTGAAATTGTTCATTTATTATTGAATTCCAAACTTCCATGTCCTTGGATTAAATATGCATGCTCATTCACTTTTTCCAATAGTCTTAAATTTCTCCTAAAAGACCGAAGCTCTATTGTATGTTTCCTTCAAATCCTTACTCCACATACTAACTCTTTAGTGGTTAAACCTTGGTCAAAGATATCAGACACATGATACCAGTTGTTGGTGTGTATGACGGTATATTTATGGATCAAGAGAGATTAGTGAATAGATCCTCTTTTAGTTTTGTTTTTAAACAAATACGGTTTTTAAAAGCATTTTCACAAATCGTTTGAAATATTAGTTTGTAACAGTTGAATCAAAGGAATACAAGTAAAACAATGATTAAGCAATTGATTTTAATATTGAACAAGGCTTTAACTATTAAAATTATCTTACAATCAAAACTAACACACTAAATTGATAATCCAATACAATAACAAATCAAACATAATATTTCAACAATAAATTCATAACAAAGAATTTACAATGATTTGATCTATGATGAAATGATGAACAAGCTAATTATAGTTATGATTTAATCAATGAAAATTAGACTTTCACATATTTAATCACATCAAGCTTATTGCAATTAAACATTATATTGAAGGTGAGAAAAACACACAAGAAGGGGGGTTGAATTATGTGAGTCTTTTCTTCTATTTCTTCTTCTAAGTGTTAAATACAGATCTGGACAGAATCTGATGTTGCAGATTCTAACTTAGAGTCTGAATGCAGCGGAAAATAGAGAACACACAGATAAAAAATAAAGAGTCAGGGAGAGAACAAAGACACAAAGCAATTTATAATAGTTCCTGCTACAACACATGAGTAGTCCAGTCCTCTTTCACTTCCAAGAGATTTTACTATAATGCTCAAGTACAAAGAAAGAAACTTCTATGCTCTAGGACTCTACTTAAAGACTTATTATATGCTCTAGGACTCTACCTAAAGACTTATTTTTGCTCAAGCACCCCTGCAAGAGACTTCTCTTGCTTAAGAACAACAACTTAAGACTTTACCCTGCTCAATCACAGTTGATTGAGACTTCCTAGCTGCTCAAGGTTTCACCAAGAGACTTGTATGTTCAAGCATGCAGGCGAGAGACTTTCTAAAGTGTTTACCCCTATTTCAAACACGTTAATTTCTTCTTACACTCTTTCTAATAGTGAGTGTAAACTGAACAAACTCACTCCTTAGAATTTCTAAGATATAAACTTGAAAATAATCCTAAGTGTTTTGCGCTATTTGATTTGACAAAGTTTTGGCACAGAAAAATACAGAATCTTGTTGCTACTTCTTCAAGTCTTCAGCTCCTTTCATAGGCAGTGATTTGAGAGATGTTGGAGAAGAGTGCCAACGCAAATAAAGTCATTGAGAGGCTTCAATCACGAACGTTGGCCCTTTGCCTGATATGAATAATACTGTTGGAAAGTACTTTGAATCTCCTTCGCTGAAATGAGAATTATCCGTTGCTTTCCTCATTCCTGACGTCCTTTACACGTAGACAGAAGAAGACAAAATAGCTACTCTACCAGATGCAGTGATAGAGACAGCTCACATAATAAGACAAAAGCTTACGTGGATTCTAGGTCCCTCAGAATTATGTAGCCTAGTGAGCCTTTGTGTTTGATGTCCTTCACAGAATTTGTGGATGTCACTCCCCAGCTTCTATGAGACTTCTGTCTATTAGGATGTTGACTTATGGTTGACCTTCCAGTAGATATTCCACCATAGTCTGCTAAGCTTCTCAATCCCTTTATGATGATTTCATATGTTCCTTCTTCATGATAAAAGTTACTGCATACTTGAACATACGTTAGTATTCCAATTATTCTTCAATAATTTGTTATCATCAAAAACCAAGAGAACTTGTATGAACCATTTTTGTTCTAACATATTTAAAATATATCAAATCAAATATGCAAAAACAAAAGGTTAAAGGAAGAGAAAACAACCAATTTTATAGCAGTTCCTCTAATCGTCCTCGTTGTATGGTGCGCCTACTCTTAGTGAATAAATTCACGGTCTTCTACATTGATTATTGAATACACAAAGAGCTACATGGTTTGTGTTACAAGAAATTTACCAATTATGTCAACCTTTGACTCTAAAGACGAAAAAAACCTAGATCTACTTCAATAAGATCGCCTTAAGCTTGAAGCAAATCTGCACCCTTTGAATTTAAAGCCTCAACCCTTTGAATCTTCAACCTTATGTAATCCTTCAAAGATATTCGTTAAAATCCCTTCTTTTACATAGGTTCCATAAGTTTCTTAACGTGTATGTATGATATAAAATTTGTAACACCCTAAACCCTTAAAGCGATAAAGCACGCAAATAATACAAATCATACAAAGGATTTAGATGCTACTTCTTCTGTAAGTCCAAACATACATAAATAATTTTTGTCAAAACATCGCAACGGAATAATATCATACAACTCATCTCCAAAGTAGTTGTGCCACATGATCATAATACATCACCAAAATAAATCTCCAAATCTCAACAACTGAGTGAACAAATCTCATAAAGTCATAAAGTATAAATAACATCCGACAGACACCTAATCAGAGCCCTAAACTAAGACTCCAAAAGAAAAAAACGAGGTAGCTCGAAAGTTAGCCTCAAGCATACTCACATCAAATCAAGCAACTAATCTTGCACGCCGTTTACCCATCCATGCAGATAAGATAGGCGGTCAACCAAACGACCACTGGGGTTAGATAACATTCCACAAGTATAATTAAATGAAAGTAAAACGGCATAAATATTTTCAAATGATTAAACAACACTTAATTAAAATCATTCACAACAACTCAACATCATTAATATTCATCAAGCTTACAAGTATAATAATACACAAGTACATTTTCACATCTTCACATATTCATCAAATTCCACCAAGAATATAATTCATCAAGTTTCACCAATGCAAGTATTCACCAAGCACATAGAAAGTATGACACCTATCAAGTTGTGAAATGCGTCTAGACACGACCCTATATGCAAGTATGACACATTTAAACAATAATTTAAATAATTCTAGCGAAAAACGGGCTGTTACAAAATTCCTCTACGAGGTTAGAGGAGAAAAGATAGATTTCATGCATCCTTTTTAATCTGGAGTACTTCAAATTCCTTAAATGAATCAAACTACTTCACAACCTACAATATGCCCCCTGATCTACCAACTTATCTACAAAGTTCTCATAGAAAATTATTTCACAAGCTCTTTGAGAGAAACGGAGTTGAGTGAGTAGTGATGAATGATTTCAGTAAATGGGAAAAATAAAGGAAAGTTATATTTATCGGTGGAGGATATTATTAGCACTTAAGAAAGATGAATTTTAGAGAAAAACAATATCAATTGAGACAAACTGATTTACACTTATGTTGAATCAATTCATATGAAAGAAAATGAATCTGGACAAAGTATGAAGATGATCGGGTCAATTCAGATGCAAATCGAATCGATTAAGATGAACTCCAAGAAGAGTGATTTAATTCATGATCCTTATATCCAGTTTTGAGACGATTCAAACTGACTAGAAATTCATTGATTTAAGTGAATCAATTCAGAAAGTGAATTATGACTTTTGAATCGATTAACAACGATTCAAAAATGAATAAAAACTTTATGACTTGAATGAATCAATTCAGAGAGTCAGTTGTCACTTTTGAATAGATTCATCTTTTAGAAAATTGTTTTTAATGACTTGAAAATGCTCGTATGACCAAATACTATAGCAAAGCAAAATTTTAGCAAAAAGAGCTTTGAAAAGGATTTTAACAAAGATTTTATGCATGGAAAAAGTTAATGCAATTGAGAATTGATCCTAGACTAGTGGGACATATTGCATCTAAAACTATCCGAGGAATATACGACTTCACTCAAAATCCAATATAATCTAAAGACAAAGAGAGAAATACATTACCATTGTACTTCCTTATTGTGCCCTTTTGTAATTTCTCATGCAAGTTGGCCTTGTCCTTATTCATTGTGAATGAGCATATTCCTATTTTTCTTTAAGATCGTTTCATTTGGACAGATAGTTTACCTCATTGTACTAAAAACTACTGTAGGAAAAAACATGGAAATACTTCTTTTAGATTTCATTAATCTTTTTTGCCTTGTTTTAACTACACTCTTTTTGGCATCATAAAGATTTATATCTTGGTTTTACTAATAACATTTATAACAAGGAACTTGCTTGTATGTGTTACTTTATCAGACTTTGGTTTACTCATTTAAAGATGTTTGTTCTCTATTGAAAATTTTAATGATATTTTAAGTGGTATGGGGTAGGGATTCCCACAAATTTTGAATTCCTCAATACCATAAAAAAAAAACATATATAGTTTTAACTTAAATTCTCAAGACTAGATTTTTCTAGGCATTTTCCTCGCGGTATTCAGGCATCTATTTTTTTCATCATTCATTATTGTTATTTCTCTTTTTGGATGTCTCCTGTATACTACAAGAGGCTAAAATATGAATAAATAAAATATACAATATATTTTAATAAAGAAAATAATGAACAACACTTTCAACAATTAACATTAATTATAATATTATAATTGACTTTTGCATCCCCAAAGTGCTAAACCCCATTTAATTAAAGCTAAAAAAGCATGAAATTTACTTATTAAGCGATCAAAAATACTTTTAGATTACAATCAAAGGAGTTAAAAAATATGGCTCAAGTTATCTTGTTTGTTGGTGCTATGATTATTTTTCTTTCTCTATTTTTGGTTGAAACCAAAAAAAGTATGCCTTTTTTCACACCATTTTCATATTTTCTAGTTTATGTTATACTCACTAATTTATCATTTTTTTTTTTTTATTTGACAATGCAGCTGATATTCCTTGTGATTCTAGAAATGATTGTCCACGACAGATATTACCTAGATATGTGTTGTGCGTTAATGGTTTATGTAGGATTTATTTTCCATGATGATAAAATTTAAAAATAATCATCATTTCTTAAATCATATAATAATATTTGTACCTTTATTCTGGGATATTAAATAAGAAAATAATTATGTTTCTGAAATTCATATATAATTTTATTGTTATTGTAAGCCTTAGAGGCCAATTATTTATAAGAACTTGAAACTTGTATCAAATACTTATTTATTAAATAAAAGCATTTATTTATTATGTTTATGGTTTTAAAGTAATAAAGTCTCTAGAATATCGAGTTATGTTAAATGGAACATTAAGTATAACTTAATTGCGAGACAACAATAAACAACAAGACACTATTCTTAAAACATTCATAGTCAAGTTTTAGTGTGAAGAGGGATAACTTTAAAGCTTAGAGACTATTATGTTGGTAGACTGATTATCGCGGTGATTTTCAAAGATCAAGCTATTGATTAGCGTTGACTCACAAATTTTTATTCACCACCGAGGTTTAATTTTTCCAAGGGAAAGGGGGGAAAATTCGAAATAACCCACAATTTTTAGAGATTTAAGGTTCGGGGGTTGGTTACGTAAAGGGAAGGTGTTAGCACCCTAAATGTCTATAGTATCCTATAGGAACCTCTTTATTTTATTTATTTTTTGGCTATAATTAATTTGCTTAAAAAAAGATTAAAGTGGTGAGCAAAAAAGAAAAATGTTTTTTTTATTATTATTTATTTGGAAAGACAATTGTCTTTTGCTTACGTACCCGTGAGGGATCAAAACCACGTAGTTCATGGTAAAAAGATTGATTGATTTGTTGGATATTTTTTATTAGTTTTGAAAAAGTTTTTAAAGGTCAAAAGCCAAGTGGATTTAAATTTGTTTAATGTTTTTTATTTTAAAAGAAATAACTCAAATATGATTAAAATGGATTTAGAATTTTATTAAGAAAAGATGGGGAATCACTTGATTGAAAATCAAGGTTTGTTTAGAAAAAAGATTTTTTTTGCGAATTTTTTATTATCTGAATGTTTTTGTTTTTTTATTTATTTAAAGCCTAAAAAATTAAAGCGTGGCAATAAAATAAAAGCGCGGGGGATTTTCATAATGACGTTGGATCAAAATGAAACCTCTTTCCCTTGAATTAAAAGTAACCTAATATTTTTGCATATTTTTTACACGTAAAACAGAATAAATAAAAAATAAATAAAAGACACATGCATGATTTTTCCTTTATGTTTACAATTGACCTAAATACATTCTAATTGCTGATAAATAAATGACAATAATAAAAAATGTTGGTGATGATGATGAACGAAAAATGAAAATGCGAAAATAAAATAAAAAAATAAAAATACATGAGACAAAGTAAATAAAAAAACTAAAAGGGACAGGAGGTGCAAGTAGTAAAAAGGGAGGTGTGCAAGAAGGAAAAAAAGCAGGTTGGGATTAAAAGGAGGCCAGAGGCGCAGGTGGGCTTTCCAGATCAGATCTGGACTGTTGATCACTCAACGTTCCAAATTTGATATGGAAAAGGTTATAAATAGTCTTTGGCTGGAAAAAAAAAACCTCATTTTTTATTTTTATTTTTCTTTCATCTCTCTTTCTAGAGGGAGAGGTTCTGCCCTCTCTCTAGAAATTTGGTGACTCTCCGGTCACCTTCTCCGACAAGTTTCCAGATTCCAGCGCGGTGGCCGGCCACCCAAGAAGGCAGCGCCGCCGTGTCGGAATAAAAAAAATCCTTTTTTTTATTTATTTTTTCTTCTTTCCACTCCTTTTTTTTTTTAACCCTTTCTTAATTTACAATTTCCAAAAGGAATTCACAAAACCCTAGATCTAGAACAAAATAAAAAAGAAAAACCACCTCTTTTTCTTTTGGACCGGTTCGGTTGTCATGTTTAGGTTCAGCTTTGATGGTCGATTTTAGCTTTGGTTATGTGTGCGGTTTGGTTCTTGGTTTTCAAAAAGACGTGAAAAAGTTTGATTTTATTGAAAGTTTTTGCTTCAAGTATTAATATTTAAAATGGAATAAATTTTGCACATAGAATAAATGGTAATTCCAAAAAAAGGGGCACATGCTCAAATTTGTTTAAAAGAGTGGTGGTCGCCAATAGCATAGGTCCACGGATTACAAAATTTGGAAAATGCTAATTATACGGGGAAGGTACACTGAACACAATAACCCATATTCTCCCTACCAACTTTGAATTCCACTGTTTAAGATGCTTCAAATTAGAGGTCCTCTAACAGCTAAGGTGCCCTAAGTGAGTGGTGTGTGATTCAATGCAGTTACTTTTTCATAATCCTTAACTTTTGCATAGATCGCCCTTTCGGGTTTTTTACCTATCAGGATAATTATTTTTTCTGTTTTATGTCTCTAATTTTTGCCTAGACCTCCCTTTTGGGTTTTCAGTCCACCAAGACGCTAATTTTTTCCTAAGCCGCCCTTTCGGGTTTTCGACTTACCGAGCTATTCTTTTATTTTTAGACAAAGTATGTCTTGACTGCATCGGAGTTCACAGGACGAGGAAATTTCTCACCATCCGTAGTTGTAAGAGTCATAGCACCACCAGAGAAAACTCTCTTAACAACATGTCCCTTCATAATTGGGCGTCCACTTTGTTGGAACAAAATGTGTTTAACATTACCCTTTGAGTTTTGATGATACAAGGTATTAAAAAAATTGTCAATTGGATATGCTAATATTTGTTCAAGTGTGCAGGACCATAGACAAAAAATTTCAGTGTCTTAGTTAAAGTATAGGTTCTGAAAGAACAAATGAGAGCAATGGAATCAACAAGAAGGAAACTTGAAGCATCTGAAGAAAAGAGGTTCTGAAGACAAGTGGTCCTGAAGAAGCTAACGTCATCAGAAGTACTCTCCTCAGAAGCTGATCACCAGAAGCTGACGTCATCAGAAGCTGGAAGACTGAAGAACTTCAAATGTTGTTCAAATGAAGATTTAATCACGCCTATCATTGCAGAAGACTGGAAGAATAAAACAACGGCTAATTCAAATGAATCTGAAGGCATTGGATGCTTATTCTTTGGAAAACGTTGAAAAGGACAATTGTACGAAGTGTAGAACCACTATCTCCACTACTTTGATTTGTGTCTGCAACAGGACAAGAACAACAGCTATGCATGCACCAGTGTTCCTCCAGACTTGGAATGGATTTGAAATTGCTCCATCATAGGACAATAACCAAATCAGGCATAAGATCATTGGTGATTTGATCAAGCTTAATCGACTTTTTTTGATGTGCTGGCAAATTCAACAACGTATCTTTCACACCTCTATATAAAGGAGTGAAGACCTGCTGTTTGGACACTTAAGACTCATACAACAATTTACAAGTGAGAAAACTCTATTGAAATTGTTCTACATCAAAAGTTCACTTAGAATTTCTTAACAACTTTCATATCTTAGAAACTATAGAGTCTTAAGAGTCTGTATCTGTTGTCTTAACACTTAACAGTGTAACAGAAAAAGATCTGAGAAAAACATGTCTGGTGAAGACTCCACTTCTTGTTCTGGTCAGAACAACAATGGTGTGCCATATCATTATGGTAATAAGAAAGCTGACTCTAGTAAAGTTCCAAAGTTTAATGGAGATCCTGAAGAGTTCTCTTGGTGGAAAACCAACTTTTATAGTTATGTCATGGGTTTAGATGAAGAATTGTGGGACATTCTTGAAGATGGTGTTGGTGACTTGGTCCTTGATGAAGAAGAAGCTGCTATTGATAGAAAGAAACATACTCTTGCTCAGAAGAAACTTTACAAGAAGCATCACACGATCAAAGGATCACTTGTTACTGCTATACCTAAAGCAGAATATATGAAAATGAGTGACAAATCCACTGCAAAGGCAATGTTTGCTTCTCTATGTACAAACTATGAAGGTAGCAAGAAAGTCAGAGAACCAAAAGCTCTTATGCTTGTTCATCAGTATGAACTATTCAAGATGAAAGAGGATGAAAGTATTGAGCAAATGTACTCGAGGTTTCAAACTCTAGTCTTTGGACTTCAAGTACTGAAGAAAAGCTATGTAGCTTCTTATCATGTGAGCAAGATACTAAGAAACTTGCCTGCTAGATGGAGACCTAAAGTTACTGCTATTAAGGAAGCTAAAGATTTAAACACTTTAAGTGTTGAAGATCTTGTCACCTCTCTCAAGGTTCATGAGATAAGTCTAAATGAACATGAGCCTGCTAAGAAGAGTAAATCTATTGCTCTGCCATCTAAAGGAAAGTCATCAAAAGCTCTTAAAGTTATTGAATCTGAAGAAGAATCAAATGATGGAGATTCTGATGACGATCCTATTGAGAAGATGGTTATGCTCTCCAACAAGCTTGAGTATCTGGCAAGGAAGAATAGAAAGTTTCTGAGTAAGAAAGGTGGCTACAAAAGCTCCAAGAAAGAAGATCAGAAGGGATGCTTCAACTGTAAGAAGCATGGACATTTCATTGCTGATTGCCCTGATCATCAGAAGGAGAAATCAAAGGACAAGTCAAAGAAATCAAGCTTTAACTCAAGGAAATTCAGGAAGCAGATTAAGAAGAGTTTAATGGCAACCTAGGAAGATTTAGATAGTGAATCTAGGTCTGAAAAGGAAGAAGCTGGAGATGAAGCAAATGTAGTTGTGGGGTTAGTAGCTACACTAACATCAGAAGCTGAACCTGACTCAGACTCAGAAGATGAAAATGAGGTATACTCTAAAATTCCCAAAGAAGAACTTGTTGAGTCTCTTAAAGAGCTCCTTACACATTTTGAACTTAGGACCAATGAATCGAAAGATTTAAAAGAAAAATATGTTGATTTAATGAAACAACAAGAATCAACTCTATTGAATCTAAAAGCTTCTGAAGAAGGACTTAGAGGGTTTGACTTCATTTGTAAAACTTATGAAGAGAAGCTCAAGTTTCTTTGTCAGAAGCTACAAGAAAAGTGTAATGGAAAATCTTTAAGTAAACATGA
>Ga0228711_1006755_pt1 | contig 16894 bp, 10 predicted proteins | sample MedpolnodulmetaG_2_FD_177996 | JGI IMG/M metagenome (GOLD analysis project Ga0228711, IMG submission 177996) | Root nodule microbial communities from Medicago polymorpha collected in Santa Monica, California, United States - brown nodules | ecosystem: Host-associated > Plants > Roots > Nodule...
CAAGGAGGACAGGACTACTTCCGGTTTGTGGAAGGAACCTGTATAATTGCTTGTGTTCTCTCTTCTTCTGTTCTTTACATTATCCGCTGCACATAGACTCTGAACTCACTCAGACTCTGAACCTGAGGACAGTTATCAAGAACGTAAAAGAAGAAGTTTCCAAAAACACAATTCAACCCCCCCTTCTTGTGGTTTTTCTCACCTTCAGATGATGTGGTGAATTGTTTGTGTGAACATATGCATTGTTGTTTGAGTCATATGTTCATGCATACATGACAGATGGTGATGGATTTTATATATCCAAATTGACGATGACTATGATGTTTTTGTTGCATCAAAGGTGACGACCTTGTTGGTGAATGGTATGCATATAGGTGCATTACGCGTTGTTGCATGAGTCTTATTTGTATATGTGTTTGGTGAATGAATGGAAACGGTAAATTGCATGCTAATGATGTTGTGAACTTGTTTGTGTTGATGAATAATCTTGAAGTCGGATTATCCGTTGTGCAATTGATCGAAGAGTTGGGTGAATTGAAGAAGCAGTTGGAAGAGTTGATCGAGAAGCAGTTCATTAGGCCGAGTGTTTCTCCGTGGGGTGCTCCAGTGTTGTTGGTTAAGAAGAAGGATGGCAGCAGGAGGTTGTGTGTTGATTATCGGCAGTTGAACAAGGTGACGATTAAGAATCGATATCCGCTCCCAAGTATTGATGATTTGATGGATCAGCTGGTTGGTGCAGAAGTGTTCAGTAAGATTGATTTGAGATTAGGATATCATCAGATAAGAGTAAAGGCGGAAGATATATCCAAAACCGCGTTCCAAATGAGGTATGGACACTATGAATATTCTGTGATGCCATTTGGAGTATCTAACGCGCCAGGTGTCTTCATGGAATATATGAATAGAACATTTCATCCTTTTCTGGACCGTTTTGTTGTGGTGTTTATAGATGATATTTTGGTGTATTCGAAGTCAGAGGAGGAGCATGCTGAGCATTTAAGAATTGTATTGCGTGTTTTGAAGGAGAAGCAATTGTGTGCTAAGTTTTTATACAAGAAAGCTTTTACGTCTAGTTTTTATAGAATTTTATAGGTTTAAAACAATGACTACACAAATACGGAGTAGTTAAAGACAAGCGCACGCGCAAGAGCATCATAAAGACATCTTGAGACAACCACGATACGCTAAGCATGCATGGCAAGGTGGACGCGAGCCTAAATAGAGGATTCTAGAAGAAAATGCAAAAGTCGATTCGCTAAGCATGTAAGTCATGCTTAACAAGCCAAAGCAGTTAACCCTTCAGGATGGAAAAGCAAAGGCGGTTCACTAAGCACAAAAGTCATGCTTAATGATCAAGGTAAATTAAAGGAAAAATATATTAAGAACAGTTGGTTTTTCCCTCCCTTGAAGAAACCTGGATTCGCTAAGTGAATCTGCAACTTCAGAAACTCTCTAAATAGAAGTGTAAGTCATTTCTAAATGTAATCAATTGCAAACGAAGTATACTGTAGAAAAATAACTAGGGCATATAGTATCTGGAGCCATTGGAGGGCCAAGGAGAGCATAGGCCATACAAAAAATCGACTATTTTTCCATCGAGCATCGGATGTCAGTTCTTTCTATGTTATTTCCCGTCGTTAACTTTAGTCTGGTGACGTAAGAGGAGGAAAGGGTGGAGTTATATCAGAGGCATAAAAAGTATACCATCGATTAAGAGGAATATTTATTGAAATTTAATCCCATTAAAACTCCATCTATATTAATCCAGTTTAATTTGTTTCAAACCACTAAAACACTTTATAAACACTTTGTTTAGAAAATCTGCCGATACAAACTTTAATTAACTAATCAAAATCTTTGTGGATATGATATTTTATATGTTTGATAAAACTGGCATACTTACCCTTGTGCTGAAGTAATACCAACCGATAAAAACTCCTTTATCGAAATGACGCTGTTGCTGGGGACTGAGTCTAATTAATTTGATTTTAGTTTGTAAAATCTGAGTTTATGTTCAGTTTTGTTATGTAAATTTCGCTAAGCATAACCTTGTGCTTAGCATTCTTGACAGAACCTATATATTATTTTTCTATTATGACTGATTCGTTAAGCATAGTTATCATACTCAGTGAATTAATCAGTGTTTGTGAATATTTTTTGTTATGTTTCCTTTTTATTGTATAGTTTTTGTTTGCAAAAACCTCTCTTTACTAGACAAAGAATTTTTTTCCTGTTAATTATATTTGTTTCAGATTCTCTATTATAACAACATGTACATTCCATACGATTATTAATATAAACATTATCAACAACTTCCTTCCATAGATGAACGAGAGTCAGAAGTTGAAGATGTTTTGAACGTGTTCATGCAAATGTCCATGATAAACATACATAATATTGAACAAAGATTGATCAATTTGTCATGTTAGTTGGAGATGGTAAAAGCTCGACTAGCTTCTTCACCAACAATCATGGATGTTCAAACCAACAGTTAATCAACTTGAGGACGGAGCATCATATGACATTTTTGGCTATGTTTATATTACTTTTCTTTGTAATTGAAGACAAATAAGATAAGAATAAAAGGAGTTGTAAATGTTGGAACAAAATTGGTTTTGTACAATTCCTCTAGTGTTTTGATGATAACAAATTATTAAAGAACAATTGGATATGCTGATATATGTTCAAGTATGCAGGACCATATATTAAAATTAAACAAGGTCTGAACATGTATAAAAGCATCAGAAGCACAAGAGAAGCTAAAATATTATGGTAAAAGATATGAAGAAAGGTCAACCAAAAGTCAATGTCTTGGATCAGAAGAAACGAACTAATTATAAGCTGAAGATCTACATCCGACTCTGAAGACCTCCAGACCCCGAAGAACGAAAGACCCAGAGGGACTCAGAATCCACGTCAGATTTGTCCTCTTCTGTAGTTGTTCCTATCATGTCTGTGATAGTACAATATATCTTCTTCTGACCACGTGTAGAAACAAATAAAGAACTTCAAGGACAAAGAGAATGAACGGATAATTCCAATTTCAGCAAAGGAATTCCAACTTACTTTACACCCGTTCCTTTGAGAAATCAACTACTGATTTAATCTTTGTCCATGCTTGAGTCAAAGAGGTCATGCACCAAATCATAAATTAGCACATGAGAAACACCAATGCACAACATTTACTCTTCTGCACTGGTCATTCACATAATATGAATTTAGTATACAACAACTACTGAAAAATGAGCAAAAAAGGATTTACTAGAAGTCATAAACATCTTATAAAAATAGGTCTACAAGTTGAAATATTAGATATCCTTCTTACGTAGCCTGAACATATGAAAAATAAGTTCACATGTAGGAGAGGCCTTTGAGCATAATGATAGTTCTCTTTCTTTTTTAAGGCTATCACGACAACATATTTTCATAGTTTGCAAAACTCAACTTTGAGCATTAATAAGAATATATGTTGCTAACTGAAGCTCACCTTGTCGGCCTCTGAAATACCAAAGTGTGCAAGTTTTAAGGCGTAACGAAATGCACTGTGGAACTAGATAATGGTCCACCCAACTTTCCTGGTCATTGTCTCATATCCCAACGCCGCCAAAAGTGCCCTATTAACATACATAAAATAAAGTAAATTAAAAAGGCATGTTAAGAAATAATAAATCAGATGTGATCCCTAAACTTAACAAACCTGACAAAGCTCAATATTTTCAAGGTTATGGCAACAATGGAGCATTTGCACTAACAAATGCAAATTATAGTTGATAGAGTGAAGTTCCAACTTGGTCAAATTATGAAAGGTAGGAATTTCATTAAACCATAGATACACCTAAACAAGAAAACATCATAGAAAGATAAACTGTCAGAAATAAGGTCAAAATTCTCAACAAAAATAGAATAAAGCTAAAACAAAATTGCTTAATTGCACTTTTCCCCCCTATATTTTGCTAATTGTGCGATTTTGCGCCCCATCTTTTTTTTGAGCGATTTTGCACCCCATCTTTTTGCCCCCTTTCTGGTTAGATGGAACTTATTGTGTTCAATTGCACTTTTGCCCCCTATCTCTTTGCCAATTGTGCGATTTTGCACCCCCTCTTTTTTTTCCTGAGCGATTTTGCATCCCATCTTTTGCCCCCTTTCCTCTCTTTTAATGATGATTTTGAACAAAACACAATTGGCAAAAGATAGGGTGCAAAATCACTTAAAAAAAATAGGGGGTGCAAAATTGCACAATTAGCAAAAGATACGGGGGGAAAAGTGCATTTAAGCCAAACAAAAATAACAAATCTATTATGCTCTTCTATTCTATACCATCAGTATCAGTGTATTCATATAACAATAATGAATTTTAAACCTTATTTATTTCTATGTGCAGTTCTGCCACATTATGAAGTGCTTTCAAAGGAAAATGACAAAAAGTGTGAAGCATTTCTGCATTGGTCAACTTGCTTAACCTTAAGCTTTGACACTCTTGACAGGATAGATAGTCCTCCTAGTGGAACCATAAATTAGAAGCTTTGAAATCTTGAAGAATTGGACATCCAGCCAAAAGCAACAGTAAATCTCGAGCATTTAGAAATATAGCGTCTTGGAAATGAAGGGTTTTGAGGGAGGGGAGTCTAATGGAAGAAAAACCGTTCACAGTGAACCCATAAATCTCGAGAACAACAAGTGTCCTGCAACTAGCAACTAAGAATGTTAAAAGGCAATTGGAAACCACCATTAACCATGCCTACACTGATTTCAAGGTGCTAAACTCCATTTGATGACATTGGGAAAGCAAATACGACCAATATGAGGATCATGATACCAAATGTCGAAGGTACTACTCTTGATAGAATTATTATGTGCGAGCAAAATAGAGTACACAAACTCGTTAAAGCGATAATAGTCTTCTAGGTCATCCAACTCAAACGTCAGTGATGTTGAGACTAGGATTTGAGTGCCAGACACTAGTAGCAACGACCTGTGTTTTTGGGATGAAAGAGAGAATATGGCAGAGGACAGTGTTTGGTAAACTGCTGATCACATCATCATCATCATCGTTACCATTATCCGCAATTGATGACATTTCTGGAGTAGTAAAATTTGAATTTCCTGCATAACATAAAGCAACTAAAATGCCAAGTTCCCAAAAATACAACTAATACACCAAATTTGTGCTGAAAATTGATTTATATACGCAGATTACACATGAATGTTTGAAGTCTATATATTTTGGTAAATAACTGATCTTATAATTTTGCAATCAGAATTAATTTTTAGAAACATTTTAGTTTACTTAATTTAGGAAAAATAATAATGATAAAATAAACCCTATCATCATTTCCCACTCCAAAGATACCTTATAAATAATTGGAATGACAAAGAAAATTGGATACATCATAGCTAATTGGAATGAAAAATACAGATTATGCAGAATGAGAAGGGAGAGGCGGATCTACACATTTGGTTGGGAGAAAATTTTAAAGAAACAATAATGCAAACTATATTAAAAATAAGAAATAATATTGTTTGATGCAATACAAATACAATGAAAATCGTCTCCTATCCATTTGCTGAAAATAAATTAAAATAACATCATTGTTAATTGTTAAACCCATTTGCTGAAAATAAATTAAAATAACATCATTGTTAATTGTTAAACTCTTTCTCAAAATAATTGTCTATCTAACATTTTTTCTCTGTCTCGAAATAATTGTCACTCTAGAATACCAATGCAACATTTATTTTATTTTTTTCCAATTTTTTTCCACTATCATTCCCCCTTATTTGTTAAATTTCATCTAACTTAACTACTTCATTAACTACAATTAATAAGAGTATTTTAATAAATGATACAAATTTTATCATTGAAATTAAAGCCAACCTCAAAAACCTATAAACCATGCCAAATATATCACACCTATTTATTTTGTGAGAGAGGGAAGTGTTATCATATAATTGCGTGTTTTGTTTAATAAAAAAATTGGAGAATGGATGTGTGGCTTTAGCCACACATAGCTCCGAGTTGGGTCCGACCATGTGGAAAGGTAATTAAGAACAAGTTAATTAAGAGTATGGCTTCTCCCATCTATTTTTGCTCATTCCTGTCAAAATAGCCGAACGTGAGTTAACTGACGCAGGTGTATTCTCAGCGTGAGTTAACTCACGCAAGTGTATTTCTCAGTGGGGATGAGAAAAAACAGATGAAAAAGAGCAATTATCGTTAATTAAACTCACAAGGATAATTAAGAATGTCGTATTATTGCTAAACCCACTACTCTTTAGTTACTTACGGCTTCGAGCAGAATGAACTTTCGTCTCTCTTTCCGGTGAATTGGGGGTACAAACACTATTCTTCAAACTTAGATTCATCCAACGGTTCTTTTTTCTTCTTCATAAGACGATATGTCTAAATATGTGAAAACCGGAAAGACCGATTCAACTAAACCGGTGAAACCCAACTAACTCGCATTCAACATGGATATACACTCTTTATACTCTAGAATCTTTTTCTTTTTTTGACCAAACTGGAATCTCATTTTTAATCCTTACAATTACAGTTTTTAACCTCCTAAAAAATTTGTACATTATTTTTAGTTATTGTAAAAATTTCCTTAAGAATCTCTTAGTCCCAGTAAAAAATTTCTTTAACACTTTTGGTCCCGAGAATGCTAAACGAAAATGTTACATAGACTCAAAAATACAATTTAGGGGTGACAAATCTATGTTTGATTTCGTAACATTAACATATGCACCATAGGTACAAATTAGTATTTCTGTAAAGTTTAAAAATTTATAAAACGAGTGATTTTGCATAATGATCCACTTAACACTCAAATGAGGAGTTCAATTGTGAATGCTCATAACACCCACGGACTGTTTTATTACTTCTACTCTTGAATGATAAGCATAACATAACTTTTTTTGTCTTTGATTTGATACCCAAGCAGAACATAACTTACAACACTACAATAAATATATTTCCTCAAAAACAAAATACACTACAATAAATATAAATTCTATAACGTGTGTCTAAATTGGTTATTTCACACACCACCAAAAAAGAAAATTGATTATTTCACAACTTGTGACAATTTTAAAATTAGGGTAATACTAACCTGTGACCTAAAGGCACAAGTTAAGGAACTATAAAAAGAAATAAGAAATAAATCTTATATTGAAAATATACATTATTAAAATTTTACAACATTGAATACAAAAGTTTTAAAAAAATTCTTCTATTTTAACTTTTTAAAATAGTTGGGTAGTGGTTGTCATATTTGACGTTGAAAATAACCAAATGATAACCACATATTTGATTTTCTTAACTAATTTTTTTGATTTGATTTGATTAAAAAACAATTCGACTTTTTTATTTCTAATTACACCAATTCTTAACAAACTTCATAATAAAAAAAACCGCATAATTAGAGCAGATCCATGTCATTTATCTTTAACTTCGTAAACTCATAAAAAATCTGTAACTTCGTAGTAAATGAAGCATCACTCTTTCACTTCAAAATTTAACCATTTTTTTGTCTTTATGCGTAGTATTGGTAGTGGAACTTGATATCTAGAATTTACAACACTCACACACAACACACACCAACCATTTTGACCCAATTGCATTAAAGTTTACTTTATGTCACACACACCCCTTTAGTTTTCAATTATCATTTATCAATGACCTCCCCAAACTTAAGCTTAAACTCCGGAAACCGTTAAAAAATAAACATCATCTTCTTGGCTTGTTTTTTGCAATAGCTACACCTGTTGACATTGTCACAACTCTTGTATGCATCATGACAAATCTTCAAAATATATAATTTTTACGAATAAAAACACATTAGTCGGGTACAACACAACTACTTAGCCCTTACATAACTAAACTCTAAAACAGTTGCAAAATCCAATGATTTTGTTGCCAACTCGCCAAATTTTAACGCTTTCAGGGATTGCTATTTACCAATACAGTTGAGTTCTCAAATCAACTATGTTATGCAGAACTAAATATTATACGAGAGAAACAAAATATTATACAAGAGAAACAAAAACAAAAACCTAGAAGAAATAAATTTCCACTCTGAAATTTACTGCGCCAAACCACAAATTTTTCCTTGTTTCTGAAATCATAAGAAAAATAAATAGAAGCCAGTAAAAGCCAAGGATGCATTTCCTCCATCGTTATGGAACTCGTGGAAAACACTGATTTTCCTGTTTACCAAGGAAGGAAGTAAAGGAAGTTAAATCAGAAGCTTGGATGCTTCGCAAACAGAATAATACCGTCATATTCGTTCTGTGTTGCATCAAACCGTGTTATCACAAACAAAAATACACTATAGGAACTAACTAATACTTAAATTCAAAGGGCAAAATAAAAAAATTAAAATTGTATTCGAGATCAACTACTCGTTTAATCTTTGTCCATGCTTTTAATCGAGTTATAACAGTTAATTAAGTTTCTGTGAGCTTCCTCGAGTGCATGAAGTGGTAACTTAACATTGCAAATCTGAAATAGCAAAGTAAGAGCATAAGATATGTTATCCCTAAATTCTTGAAAGTTGAATCTATCAACCATGTCCTACATTTAGTTTAAAACGGAGGTTGAGCAGTTGAATTGATATGCTGAACACGCTTCCACAAAGGACTCATTAAGACAGTTCAAAGGCTCACTTCTCATTTTCATTGCAGTATTTTTTAAAACTTATTAGAAGTGAGTTCTCATTCTCACAGGTATACATGAGAAACACTAATGTACAACTTTGACTCTCCTACCAAGTGATCATGCATTTAATCAGAGCTTAGCATACAACTAACTAACCAAAAACTCAATAACATAGATTTAGTTGATGAGATGTCAGGAACAAGTTAAAATAGATAGCTCTACAAGTTTGATATTTTTTCTAAACCCTGTGCACCGAGTCAAAGATCAGCACCATCAAGGTTCACAATTCAAACCTAGCAGTTGTAAAGTGAAAGTTAATAAAAGAACTGCTACTTACATAGTCTATTCGCATTTAATAATAACTTCACAAATAGGAGAGGCCCTTGGGCACAAGAACAACTCTCTTTCTATTTTGAGGTCTTCACTGCAATGTATCTTCACAAAACTTTTGCATTCTTCAGAATGTATCATGCCAATAGAAAGCTCGCCTACTTGGCCTAAGAAGTTTAGAAATTTGCAAGTTTTAAGTTGTAATGAAAAACATTGCGGAACAAATATTGGTTCCACCCAATTTTCTTGGTCATCTTCCCTTATTCCATTGGCGGTGCCCTATTAATATAGATAAAATAAAATAAGTAAATCACAAAGGCGTGTTAAGATATGATAAATCAGATATGATCCCTAAACTTAACAATTAGAGTTTATAGAGTAAAGTCCCAAGTTGGTCAAATTATGGAAAGTGGGAATCTCATCACAACCCCGATACACCTAAAAATCAAAACACAAAGCACATAAAGATAAACGGTAAGAATTTAGGTTAAAATTCCTAAAAGAAAATGCAAATCAAGTAGCATCATTTCGATAATAAATTTCAAACCTGTTCTGGACCGGTCACAAGGCAATTCGCATGTCGACACGTGGCTTAAAATACACCGCCTTAATGCTCCGTACTCAAAAGAGCATGCCAGCTTGCGTGCACCGTGCCATACGGGAGTGCGTCTCCGCGCAAGGATCATCGTACATGTGTCCTTCCCCGCTCCTAATAACACGCCGCATAACCCGGAGACGGTTATGACCAACGAAACATTCTCTGCCACCGTGCTACTTAACTGTTTCTTCGGACAGATCATTTGGCGCTAGAAGGAGGGGATCGTTCGCTAACCGCCACGGTCCAACGATCCTCCACAGTAACCGTTTTCAGTTACGCGCATCTCCGCCTTAACCGTTTTCAGGTATATGTTCCTCCACCGCAACGATTAACAGTTACCGCTCCTCTCCTCCGAAGTAATGACTAGAACTCGTAGGAAAACTACCGCGAGTCATGCCTCCGCCTCTCGAACACCGCCTTTCAAGACTCAAACTCTCCAAAGTCGAACAATCTTGATTCGTGAACCAGTAAATCCCGAAAAAGACAATGCTATCCGTGACGCTGCAACAGCTGCCACGGACACAACAATCCTTCCCCCGTCTCCTCAACGAGAAGAAGACGCTCCTGCACAATCGTTTCCTCAGGTCTCACCGTCGTTCGAAACGAAGGAACTATTGGCGAACCTGATGAACCTACTTTAATAGCAGAACGACCGACTCGAGCGTGTAGGGAAAGGTCAACGCGAAATATCGGAGAAAGCTTCCGCGGGAAATATGAGAGAAGTTCTGTAAGTACCGGAAAACCGCCGCATGAGCCGTGACATGTAACAACCTGATTTTCGCTAAAATTATTTTAATCAATTATTATGTGCGTTTGTATGTGCTTGTTTGTCTCTGTGTGTATTTTATTCGGGATTAATGGATTTTGGCTTAATAAGGGTATTTTAGTCAGTTTGGACTCAGGGGTATTTTGGGCATTTGGTGAGCAAGGGTAAAATAGTCTTTTGTTAAGAGAATTATTTTTAGTGTTCTAAGTGGGAATAATTAGTTTTACTAGGTTACTAGTGGGTTGTGGAAATTATTTCGAGACGGTAATTATTCGTTATTTTGACGGTTAAGTGTGTAGTAACTCGGTGAATTAAATAGTAGGAATATTGAGCCCATTAAGACAATTAGAGGCTGAGCCCATTTGTGTAGTGACTATATAAACACTAGTCTTATGAGAAATTAGGTCATTACCTTCAATACTCATTTTCGCAAAACATTTTAAGATAGAGGTAGAGAGAGAAAGGAGATCTTGAAGAGCAAAGAAAATTGGAGAGAGAAAGCCTTGGGGTTGGTGGCTAGGAGAAAAATTGAAGCTAGGAATTGGATTGTTGAAGCTTAGAGGTAAGGGGGATAGTCTCTTTTTCACTAATTAAGCTATAATCACTTTTTCTACTTGTGGGTTTAAGTGCTTTTGTGATAATTGTGAGTTTTTGTGGTTTTGAATGATAAAATTCTTGCTCCTTTTTCATGTGAAATTGTGGGTATGATGAACTTCATGAATTTGTTGTGTTAATAACTTTCATAGTTGTTGTTGTTGTTGTTGAGTTGTTTTCATGATTTTTGACTATTTGAGTGAAATTCATGAATTGATGTATGATTGTTGTTGAAACATGTTTGAATTCACTTCATTAATGATTGTTGATGTTTGTATGTTGATGAGATTTGAATTGGTGTGGTTGTTTTGATGTTTGAATGGCAAATGAGAAAAATGGTGGTTTTGGTAGAAATGAACTAGATGATGATTTGAGATGAGTTGGTGTTATAATCCGATGTTTGTTGTGATTTTGAATGCCTTTTTATGTTTGTAATCAAGTGTATAAGCCTTGAGGTTAAATTTGGGGTTGAAGGGATCAAACTTGGGGGTTTTGGGTGGAAAATGGTGTAAACCCGTAAGAGTTCAACCAGAACAGGGGAACTGTTATGGAGAAAACTCGCTCCGAGCGAGTTGCTCAGTGACAGTATTCCTTGTTTTGCTCGTCCCGGGCATCCGGGGTCAATCCGGGTGGTTCCAAACTGATTCTTTTAATGTAATTTAATGTATTTGAGCTTTCTAAACCTTTGGTAACATCAATTGAGTTAGATTGGACTTGGTTTTGTGAATCGTATCATAACTTTTTGAAAATAGTTCAAGAACATGAAATTTCCGAAAACTTGATTTCTCAAGGGAAACAGGTAGGACTAGGGTTGTCTAGTATTGTTATGATTTATAATAAAAAATTGGACAGGAATCATGAACTTTAACTTGGTTTTGCTTTGAAAACTTGAATTCTTTGAAAAACGGAAAAACGATACAAACTTTGTGAAACTTTGAGTTTAAAGTGAATTGGCCTATGAGACGTACATGTATACGCTACTGCGATCATATGTGACTTGTGTGTATACTTAGTTGAGGCTTTCAAACTTGTTTGATTTGTTTTGTTGGATAACTTAGGAAATGAAAGAAACGATGCGAACTTAAGGAATTTGAGTAATTTTCGAATTTAGCCAATGACACGTATGTGTACACGCTACTACATTTATATGTGATTTGTGTGTATACTCGGTTGAGGCGTTTGAATTCGTTTACTTTGGTTTTGGAGGATTTATCGGTAAATGCTAGTTTTCATAAACCTATACGAACTTTGCCAAACTAATGTCTTATGGTCGGATAACTTGTAAGAGACTTTGAATTCATGTTATTATGATAGAATGTGAATAAGTCTATAATGTTTGGATGTTTATTTGGATGAATGTTGTGATGTGGTCAATTGTCTGTATTTTATGTTCTCTAAGTTTATTGATGTTGATGATGATTAAGATAATCATTATGTTGATGTTGATATTATGTTGATGTGGATATTATGTTGATGTTTGATGATGATTATGTTGGTGATTTTGATAATGGTGAGTTATTGGCGACGAATTCTTACATGCAATTGGCGACGACTTGATAGTGTATGCATTTATGGAAAATTGTTGATGTTGATTGTTGACTTGTTGTTGAACATATGCATTGATTGAGTCATATGTTCATGCATTCATGATGTTGGTGTCGGATTGTATATCCATATTGGCCGACGACTGGATTTTATTTCCATATTGGCGACGACGAATACTTTGTATTCATATTGGCGACGACTATGATACAAATGTATCTAAGGTGACGACCTTTAGGTGACCAGTACCACATGCATATAGAGTCGTGTCTAGGCGCATTACATAACTTGATAGGTGTCATACTTGCTTATGTGCATTGGTGAATCATGTGAATTAGTTGAATATGTGCATGGTAATTTAAGTGCATTGGTTAACTTGGTGAATTGTGTACTTGATAATGTTTTAGTTATACTTGTACATTCGGTGACCTCAACTGATGATTTTTATTTGGGTGAAAAAAAATGAAGTGTGAATTATATGTGATTCGATGATCTCTTTTGTGACGATGATTTCCTTGTTTATATTTTTGAAATGATGAATTGTATTTGTTGAGTTAACTATGCTAACTGAGGAACAAGGTTAGTAATTCTTATATTGATTGATGTTGTTAAGTGATGAGATTTGATGATGATTTAAGATATGAATATGTTTAATGGGTTATGATAGAAGTATGATAACATGATTGATGTTGAACTGGGGATAATATATATGTGATGGTAGTATTATAGGAATGTTGAGTATGTATATGTGTTATGCATGAATCCTTGAATGCTTATCCTTGATTATATCTTGATTATGAATTGTGGACTAACCCCTAGTGGTTGTTTGGTTGACCGTCTTCCTTATCCGTATGGATGGATAGACGGTGTGCATGAATAGTTTGTTTTGCTTTCATGAATTGCTTGAGGATAGCTTCGAGCTAACTCGTTTACTGTTTTCAATGTCTTAGATTTAGGGCTATGATTAGGGGTCGGTCTTTATTCTTATCTTTATTATGTCTGTTGAAGATTTTTGAGATTATGTATTGATGATGACATGAGTTGTATGATGACATGGCTACTCGGGGACTTATTTTAATTATGGATGACTATTGAGTTGATTATTTAAATGTTAATATAATGACGTTTTATTCCGCTGCGATGTTTTGAGAAAGTTGTTATTTGTGCATCTTTAGTGATTTGTTGAAGAAGTAACATCTAGATTCTTGATATGCCGTATCATTAGCGTAATTTATCGCTTTGAGAGTTTAGGGTGTTACATGACACACTATGCAACAGTCCAAACTCAGAGCACGATGGACGCCTTCGTCGTCGTATCCATCACGACAAACCAACAGAGTGTCTGTAACACCATAAACCCTTAAAGCGATAAATCATGCAATCATACAAAGATTTAGATGTTACTTTTCTATAAGTTCCAAAACTTGCATAATTAATTTTTCAAAAACTTTGCAGCGGATTATAAAATCATCACTTCTCCTCAACAGCTAATAAAAATCTCCATGTAGCCATGTCATATAAATCTCAATACATCACCAAATATAAAACCTCATCTCAAACATATTGAGTGATAAAAAAATATCATATAGTCGCAAGACATAAAAAAACAGACATCTTAATCAAAGCCAACACACTAAGACTCCAAAAGCAAAAGACGAGGTAGCTCCAAAGTTAGCTTTCAACATATTCACCAAGCAAAGTAACTACTTCTGCACGCTGTCTACCCATCCATACGAATAAGGTAGGCGGTCAATCAAACGACCACTAGGGGTTAGTCCACATTTCACAATTAAAATATAATCAATTGAAAGTAAACGACATAAGTGAATTCAAATGATTGATCAACGCATATTTAAATCATTCATAACCACTCAACATCATTAATATTCATCAAGCATACAAGTATAGTAATCCACAAGTACACGTTCACATCATCATATATTCACCAAATTTCACCAAGTTCACCTATGCACATAAGTCACCAAGTTTCACCAAGCACATAATCAAATATAACGCAATTAACTAATTATCAAATGTATGTAATGCGCCTAGACACAACTCTATATGCATGTGGTATCGGTCATCGTCAAGGTCATCACCTAAAGATACAAATGTATCATAATCTTCGTCGTTGAATACAAAGTATTCTAGTCATCATCGTTGGATGTAAACATTCTAGTCATCTTCATTGGATATAAATATCCTACTTATGAATGCATGAACATATAACTCAATAATGCATATGTTCACTAAGCAAATCATCGTCATTAAACATCGTCATTTTCCAAACATGTGGTCATTGTAACACCCCAATTCTTAATATTAGTTTATTAATATTATTATTAGATAATATTAGTATTAATGTTATTATTAGTATTGGTTGTTAGGTAGTATTAATTTAAATATTCATATTTATTGGAAGAATAGGTAAGGAGAAAGTAGATGGGTTGGTTAGTCGATTAAAGAGTGAGAGAAAATAATATTTAGAAAGAAAATAGAGTTTTTTTTAGAGAGAATAAGAAATTAGAGTGTGAACGGGGGGATTAGTAAAATTGGGTAGAAAAGAGGTGTAGTTAGTAAGATGAGTAGTGCTTTAATGATTTAAGTAGAGGGGAGTGTGAATAGCAAGACGGTGTAGTTACAGAAATAATAGTAACAAATTCGAGAGGTGCAAATAGTAATTTGAAAAGATTAGTAACAAACCTAGAGGACATGTAGTAATCTAAAAAGATTGGTAACAAACTAAATTAGAGCTTATAAATAGAAGAGAATTAGAGAAGAAGGATTACCGAGAAAGAGAGAAACAAAACGGCAAAAGAAAAACTAGGGTTATGGAGAGAAGAGACAAAGAGGAACAGCGAGAAGAACCTAGAGAGAGATTTCACCGTCGGAAATCATCAATTTCGCAAAACTAGAGGTAAAGGGGGAGTCTCTATTCACCATAAGGTTTGTATAATCATGTGGGTAGTGAAGGGTGTTGTTTTCTATTGTTTTTCATGATCTTTTGGTAAATTGATGTGAAATTCATGCTCTTTTATGTTGCTTATAATTATATGTTTGATTTTCCTTTTCTAAAATATGATGTTTTGCATCCGTGATACTTTTGTTATATTTATTTTGAGTGAATTTCGATTTATGAGAATAAGATTAGATTTTTGTGAGAATTGGTTTGTGTGGACTATAAAACTTTGATTCAGAATCTGAATCAGTTCTTTCTTCGGTACACCTAAATTACCATACAAGTTAATATTAACTTTAATTTTATGTGTATATATATATGTGTGGCTTTCTCTTACTATCACAATTATAGGATTTCATCTCTTCATGAAAATTGTTTTTAGGTTTGTTTTCAATAGCCGTAATTTTGTGATCATATATGCGACATAGCAGGTTATATTTGAGCAAAGAACAATATAAGCCTTACCAATTCAATTAACCTTACAAGCTCATAAATATCATTACTTATGTTATCTATATTTTCCTTCTATGTGCATTTATAGTTTCGGCTACTTATAAGTATAGCAGCTCATAAAAATAAAAAGAGAATTTTGCTATGTCTTGGGATATTGTTTAGGCCACGTACACTTTTAGTGCCTTTTAAATTATTTAATAAAGGTAAAACAAGGATACAATGTTTATTATTATGTGCAATTTTAAAGATGTGTTATTTAACGATGTGTAAATTATTAGGTATCTGATATTGTGTAATTGATGAGTTATTTAACAAAGTGTAATTGATGAATTATTTGATTAATTGTAATTTGTGAATTATTTGATGATGTGAAATTGATGTGTTGATATAAGATGTGTTATATAAAGATACGTCATATAAAGATGTGATATTTGAAGATGTGTTATATAAAGATGCGTCATTTGAAGATGTGCGATTTAAAGATGTGTTATATAAAGATGTGTATTTGTCGAGTCATTTAAAGATGTGCATTTGTTGGGTCATCACTTGGTGTTCATGCATTCATTGTCAGTCCGATTTAAAGATGTGATTTAAAGATGGGGGATAAATCAGTAATATAACTCTGATATCCAAAACTGGTACCACATGCATGTAGAGTCGAGTTAGGGACATTGCATTCATTATCAAGTATATTTGAAGATGCGGTGAATTTGATTATATATTTAAAGAAGTGTAATTTGTGAATTATTTGATGATGTGTCATTTGACGATGTGTAATTGATGTGCTCTTAGAAGATGTGGAATTAATAGACTTGTTATTTGAAAAAGTGTAACTATTTTAAGATGTGATATTTAATGATGTGCTTCTATATGATTATGTGTGAATGTTTTGTATTTTATTAATCTCTACTTGATATTCTTAAATGTTGTTGATGCTTATATGTTATTATAAGATGTTGATTGATGCCTATTTGATTTTTATTAAATGAAATTTTA